>Ga0307477_10000014_pt1 | contig 290928 bp, 248 predicted proteins | sample atmos_gasesECM2C_FD_203316 | JGI IMG/M metagenome (GOLD analysis project Ga0307477, IMG submission 203316) | Hardwood forest soil microbial communities from Morgan-Monroe State Forest, Indiana, United States - atmos_gasesECM2C_515 | ecosystem: Environmental > Terrestrial > Soil > Temperate...
CCGTCGCATTGATCGTGGCCACGCTTGGAGTGGCCGATGCCCACACCGCGTTACTGAGCACCTGCGTGGAACTGTCGCTGAACGTCCCGGTGGCCGTGAACTGTTGCCCCGCTCCCTTGGTGATCGAAGGATTCCCCGGGGTCACGGCAATCGCTACCAGCGTCGCCGCATTCACCGTCAGCAGCGTCGACCCGCTGATGCTGCCCACCGTGGCCGAGATCGTGGAGGTCCCCACGCCTACGGCAGTGGCCAGTCCGGTGTTGCTGATCGTCGCCACCGTCCCCGTTCCCGAGGCCCACACCGCGTTACTGAGCACCTGCGTGGAACTGTCGCTGAACGTCCCGGTGGCCGTGAACTGTTGCCCCGCTCCCTTGGTGATCGAGGGATTCGCCGGAGTCACGGCAATCGCTACCAGCGTCGCCGCATTCACCGTCAGCGTTGCCGCCGCGCTCGTCACCGTCCCCGCCGTGTTGCTCGCCACCACATCGAACGTCGACCCGCTATCTGACGTCGTCTCCGCTGGCGTCGTGTAGCTGGCCAAGCTTGCCCCCGCAATGTTTGCCCCGTTCTTCTGCCACTGGTAACTCAGCGGCGCTGTACCTCCCGCTACCACCGTGAAAATCGCCCCCTGCCCCGCGGTCACCGTCTGGTTCGCCGGCGGCGTGGTGATCGTTGGCGCCACCGGAGCGGCATTATCTGTGAAGTTCACTCCTGTTACGTTGACCGTGCTCACAGGCACATTCTGATTCACTGGAGTGAAGGTGTAACCCGCGTTGCTCGGCGTTATGGTGTAAGACCCACTCGCCAACCCAGTGAACGTGTACGCTCCTGAACTGTTGGCGGTTGTCGTGGCACCCGCGGCTCCGCTCAGTGTCAACGTCGCCCCGCTCCCTCCCGCCGTAGGATTGATTGTCCCCGAAATACTAAAAGTCTGCGCCGCGTCCGTGAAGTTCACTGCTGTAATGTTGGACCCATTGACCGTCGTACTCTGGCTGCTGGGAGTAAAGGTAAAACCTGCGTGACTCGGAGCAACCGTGTACGTCCCGTTCGCTAATCCGGCAAATGTGTAATTCCCGAAGCTGTCTGCCGTCGTCGTGGTGCTCGCCGCGCCGCTCAGTGTCAACGCCGCCCCGCTTCCGCCCGTCGCAGGACTAATCGTGCCCGAAACGCTGAAACCGGATGTCTTGAACGTGTGACCACCGCTCTTTCCGTGGTCATTTTTCGAGTCGGTTGAACTGACTTGGTAATAGTAGGTGGTGCCGGCGGCCAGGCTAGAAAGGGTTACCTGGTGGCTCGTGACCATTGCCGAAACGACTGGCGTACTGGATCCGTAGGAAGTGCTCGTCCCATAATCGACCGCGGAATCGGCAGTGACGTTCGTTGTCCAAACGATCTGAGAGGTAGAGGTCGTGGCGGATGCGACTTGTACGTTCGTAATGTCCAGAGCTGTCGGCGGGGGCGGATTGCCAGTGCTGGCGCTACTAACCAAACCTGTGCAACCGCTGATCAATGCGAGCGGCGCCAGCGCCAAAATCAACGCAAGTGCCCGGCGCTGCCCGCGCTTTGTTTCCTTATAGAGTGATCCTTGCCCTTGCCCGCGTGACACCGCACGCCCGAGATTCATTGCTCTTGCCTCCCCCAGCTTTCACCTTGGGGAAGAGTGGGCGTGCGTTCTAGGGAAGAATACTGGTGGGACGTCCAAATTCAGGCCAGTCGCTCAGGGTGTCCACACGAACACATTTTATACCGGCCCTTTTCTTAGTACCTGCTCAGCTTTGCAGAAATTTTTTCTTAGTACTTTCTCAGTGTTGCACAAACTTTTTCTTAGTACTTTCGCAGTGCCGCAGAAAGTGATAGAAGGATGTCGGAAATGGACGGTATTAGTCGGTGGAGGATTGCGGAACAGGTGCGCCGGATTGTGGAGTGTCGGTCAGAAGATTCGCACGCCTGGATATCAGTCCTGCGTCACGAATTTTGTAGATCAGTGCGCGGTAGCTGATCTTGAGCGCCTCGGCTGTCTTACGGCGATTCCACTGATTAGCTCGTAGCGTTTCGAGAATGACGTTTCGTTCTACCCTGCGGATCGCTTCCTTAGCAACACTCTTGAGTGGCACGGCTCCCGCTTCTCCGGAATTAACCTGCGGAGGGGCGGCGTGTTTCCGTGGCGGTTCCTGCTCGATCACCGCCTCTGGGCCAATGAGCACATACCTCGCGATGCCGTTGGAAAGTTCACGAATGTTTCCGGACCAATTCAAATTCTGCAGATATTGGACCATTTCCGAGCCCAGCGGCTGAGATTCCTTAGCAAACTGTTTCTGGTAGTGAGTCCGGAAATACTCTGCGAGCGCGGGGATATCCTCTCTGCGTTCACTAAGCCGTGGCAACCGCAGCTGAAACACATTGATGCGATAGAACAGGTCGGATCGAAAGTTTCCTGCGGTAATCTCCTGTTCTAAGTCTTTATGAGTCGAGCAAATTATGCGTGTATCTACCGAGCGCTCTGCCTCGCCACCAATCCGCGAAAAAGAACCATCTTGTATGAAATGGAGAAGTTTGCTTTGCAACATTCTGTCTAAGTCAGAAATCTCATCCAAATACAGCGTGCCATTTTGCGCCAGCTCGACTCGCCCCGGTTTCGCAGCCCGGGCGCCGGTAAACGCGCCCTTTTCGTAGCCGAACAGCTCACTCTCGAGAAGTGTTCCCGGAATGGCGGCGCAGTTTACTTTCACGAACTCGCCTGCCCGAAATGCGGAATGCGCGTGAATCCAGCGTGCGAGAGCTTCCTTGCCGGTTCCGCCATCACCTTGCAGGAGCACAGGAAAATTCGAATTACATATTTTCCCTGCCCGCCCGCGCAATTCAGCCATCGTCGGCGACCGGCCGAAGAGAACGTCGTCCGGCAGGGGATGGCTGCTCGGTTCGGGGTTCGCGTTCCTGGCTGAGAGCTCTTGACGCATAGCTAGGCGAAGTACCGGTCGAGTCAGAGATGCACCTAGCAGGCCAACGGCAGGCGGGCACGGAAGGGTCAGTCATAAGTCAGTTTGCTACTTAACGTACAGATTAAAAACCACTTATGCGTAGCATCGGGCCCGAAGTTCCAGTACCCCTTGAGGTAGGGTTTGGTTGTATTCAGGGAATGATGAGAAAAAATATGCTCCATTCTAGCGAAGGATTCTCTCTCTAGACTCAACAGCAGAATTGATTTTCCGGCCGATACCGCGCACCGAGACCCCGTCCGCCGCAAAGAATTGGCCAGAACTCTTAGATGGAGAAAGACAAACTTGGCAGCAGAAGCTATAGAATCAAGCTCGACCGGCAGCTGCGCCGCGAATGATGTCGTAACGCTCGATCACAGCGGCCACACCCAGCCGCGTGCTGCCGTCTTCCATGCGGCGTTCCACACGGACGACTTTACCCAAGGCGCGCACAAAGACCTCGGTGCCATGCGTAATTTCAGCGGGGAGCGTCAGCGTGATATCGAGTTCAGATCCTGCTTCCAGATCTTGCTCAATGACAAAGTAAAGGCCGCGCGTGGAAATGTCCCGCGTCTTGCCCTTCTGCGTATCCACGGCACGCTCCGTTGGTAGGCGAATGATTAGGGGTAAGGACAAGTCATAGCGTCGAGCGATGCGGCGTTCCGTCATTAAACTCATCCTCTACCGTGCCCGCAGCCCAAGTCTTCAAGGGCCGCGCCCCCTCTAGTTATTTTCATTGGTCTTGCTGTAAGACTACAAACTCCAAGAGCACGAGCGGAAGACTACTTCAGGGTGTTTTCGCTATTCAAGGTTGCGCACGCCCGAGCCTCGCTGCACGTCCATGCCTTGCATGTTCCCAGTTTGGCGGGAACAATACCGCAATAGCGCGTCAATCGCAAATACTGATTTCATCCTTCTGTGCCGTGAACAAGCAGCAAAAAGGACCAGTAAACCCTATTCGTTCCGGGCCGCACCCACCGGCGTCGCGTCCACCGCTGCGGGCGCAGCGGCTGGTCGCCTGGTCCGCGGGGTATCCAGATTGAATTGCCTCATCTTGTACAACAGCGCCTTATAACTGATGCCGAGCATCTTCGCGGCATCTTTGCGGCACCAACGCGTTTTCTCCAGCGCGTCCGCAATTGCTTCCATTTCAGCCTCATCCTTCAGGCCGCGAACAAGGGCTTTTAGCCCCTGTACACGCGGGGCTGGGGGTTCTTCGCGCGGTGACGTACGTTGTCTAGCCGAGGACATTTCGATCAACTCGCGAAGGCTGCCTTCGTCGTCTTCCAGGATTACGTAGCGCTTCACGAAATTCTCCAGCTCCCGTAAATTTCCCGGCCAGGGATAATTCACTGCTGCGTCCATGAGATACTTCGACGGTCCCGGTGGAGTTTTTCCGAATTTTTCGCTGTATTTCTCCAAGAAATGCCGGAAGAGTAGTGGGATCTCCGTCGTCCGCTCGCGCAACGGCGGCACCAGGATCGAGAGAACGTTTAGGCGGTAGTAGAGATCCTCACGAAAACGGCCCGACTTTATCGCATCCTGGACTTCAACATTTGTTGCGGCCAGCACGCGCACGTCGGTGTCGATCAGATGCCGCCCACCCAGTCGCGAATATTGATGATCCTGCAGCACGTGCAGCAACTTGGCCTGCAGGTGCGTGCTCATTTCCGCGATTTCATCAAGGAAAATGGTTCCTTTGTTGGCTAGCTCGAACTTGCCGGGTTTAGAGCGCACCGCGCCGGTGAAGGCGCCTTGTTCAAATCCGAATAACTCGGATTCTAGCAATTCGCCAGGAAGCGCGGCACAGTTCACCTTCACAAACGCCTGGTTCCGCCGTTTCGAGCGCAGATGAATCATCCGCGCAACAACTTCTTTTCCTACGCCGCTTTCTCCGCAGATGAACACCGGCACATCCACCGGTGCAATCTGCAGGATTTGCTGCCGGATGCGCACCATCTGCGGACTGGCAGCGAGGAAGCTGAGGTCTTCGGTCACCTGATCGCAGTAATCGCGCAGCGCTTGATTCTCCGTGGTGAGTTGCTTCTTCTGGCGCGACTTCAGCATCGCCGCGTCCAGCTCCGACTTTTCGAACGGCTTGGTCAGATAGTCGTGGGCACCAATCCGAATCGCTTCTACAACCGTGCCAACTTCGTTCGAGCAAGACAGCATGATCACGTTTAAGCTGCGGTCCATGTGGAGCAGTTCTTTCAGCGTGTTGATACCGTTCATTTCCGGCATCAGCACATCCAAAATGATCAAGTCCGGGCGCTCCCCTTTGCTCACCTTCTCAATTGCTTCCTTCCCGGAGCTGACTGTCTCGACCTCGAATCCATCAACCTCGAGCAGGGTCTGCAGGTATTTTCGAATGCTTGGTTCGTCATCCACGACGAGAATTCTTTCCTTAGCGGCCATCGGTTTCACCCTTTCTGGTCCACCACTGCACGAAACCAACTTTGTTAACTTTGGTCCATGGGCAAGAGAAACGTGAACGTGCTCCCGTGCCGGGACTCGCTTTCCACCCAGATCTTTCCGCGATGCGCTTGAACGAGGCGCTTCGCAATCGCAAGACCCAGACCCATCCCGGAGGTGTTGCGGTCCACCCGCATGAAATCTTCAAATATCTCCTGGTGATGCTCTGCGGCAATTCCTGGACCGGAATCAGTCACGCTCACTTCCACGCTATTCGGTCTCGGCAGACGAAACCGCCGACGTTCTTGAACCGGTGCCAATTCTGCTACACGTCGCTCCCAGAAATGCGGCCCAGCCCGAAGCGTTACTGTGCCGCCATCTGGCGTATGTTTCAATGCGTTGTCCAGGAGATTGGCTGCGGTCTGCTGCACCTTTTGATAATCAAATCGAAAATTGGGAATCGATGGATCGAAGGACGTCTCCAGTTTTACGCCTTTGCGCTGGAAGGCTTCCGACCAGCGTTTAGACAGCTCATCCAGGCAATCGCGCAGATCATTCTCGCGCAGCTGCAAGATCAACTTGCCACTCTCGAGCGCTGAATAGCTCAGGAACATGGAAACCAAACGTACGAGCCGCTCACAACTGTCTTTGGATTCTTCCAAGATGTCTCGCTGCTTTTCCGTTAAACGGCCGAGAGACCCTGCCAGAAGCAAGTCGTAGTAGCCCTTGATTACCGCTAGTGGGGTCTTCAATTCATGCGCAGCAGAAGCGAGGAACACCGTCTTTTGTCGATTGACCTCCTGCAACTTCAAATAGGCGGCGAGCAGGTTCCGATACGTGATTTCGCGCTCTTGCAGCAACTCCTGAACCGTAAGCTGCGTCGCTGCATCTGGCGCAGGCTGCCGTTCTGCCTGCGAGTCGAACTGAACGATCAACCACTCCGGTTCTGGCATCCACTGGATGCGCGCCAGGGATTTCGCACCCGCACGAATGACCTGGAGCTCTATTTCATGTTGGCCGCTCTCGATCCTCCCGAAAATTTCCTTTGGATCAACTCCCAACAGATCGTGGAAGAGATTCGCGGCTATGTGTTCGTTATGTCCTTGAGGTTCCATACCCTGGCGGGCGCGCAAGTTTGCGAGAAGCAGCCGGCCATTTCGATCAGCTACCAAAAGCGGCTTATCCAATGTATCGAGAAGGCCCGTGACAAGATTAAAGGGCAGAGCCGTGAATTCTCCGTTGTAAGACATTGTAGTTGCGCCAATGCTCCGGCTCATCGGAGGTCACGCCCACCCCGCCAAAGTGGCAAATATTTTCCCATTCGGATGCTCATCGTCCCAGAGTGCCTCAGGGCTGTCAATGGTAAAAACGTTCCGTTTGCATAAATGCGGAAAGGAAGTGGACAACGTCGGGAGCTATGGTAACAAGCGGAGGGTTTACGCAGGTATGTTTCGCATGTAACCATTTGATGCTTCAATGTTTACATGAGCTTGATGATCGTAATATCTGGCATCCAATCTGCTTACTACCGTACTAGTTCCACCGTACTAGGTGACCAAGGCTTGGAAGCAGAGATTAAAGAAGGGCAGCGCGTGGATCCATCGCACAAGCGTCGCTCTCCCCGTATCAGGCTTCAAATGCCTGTATTTCTGCGCGGAGCCGATGCCTCAGGCGTGGAATTCATCGAATTGACCAAGACGCTCAATATCAGCGCTACTGGCGCTTGTATCACCTCTGCACACATTCTGAGGCCCGACCAAATTGTTCATCTGACTATTCCCACTCCCTCTCCATCCTCTCCGAGCGTTATCCCAAATGAAACTCCTCCCATCGCCGCAAAGGTATTGCGCCAAGATACCGCCGGGGACACGCGGCTTTTCGGCTTGGATTTTCTTAGGCCACTTGAGTAAACTTCTACCTTCCTGCGCCTTGACTTTTGACTCTTTGGGTAGTTATGTAACAAAGACTCCAGTTCCATTTCAGCCGTGTAAGAGAATGTGGTTATCTAATGCCTTTTCTTGTAATAACATAACGTGGGGGGTGCGCAAGCTCATTCGGCTCTCTGGTTCTTTAAGAGCATATTTTGATTGGACTTCCGCTTGCTCCCATTATTCTGAAAGCTGTATATGTTTTCCCCAAACCCCGCGGGGATAGGCAGAGGTTAGGTGTATACGCCATATGCCCAGCCCCGGCGCCCCTGCGCCCCCGCGTTTGCCAATTGAAGACTCGTACCTCGAGCTCCTAGCGGATACGCTCGAGAATCTTGATCTGCCTGCGCGCGGGCAATTCCTGCAGCGCTATTTCCGCACGATCACTCATCTCGATTTGCGGGAGAGCCAGTGTGTGCAACTCTGGGATGAGATGCTTACTCGCCGCCGCGAACTCGGCGAACACCTGGGACGTCCCGTTTCGCTGAAGACGGCGCTCGTAGATGTACTGGGATCGACCGGGTTGTTTCGCGTCCCCATCTTGATTGAGTACGAGGATTTGAAAAAGCTCCAATTGAATGCAGTGACCGATCCCTTGACAGGTCTCTACAATCGGAGGCTTTTTGGTGAAGCCTTCGAAAAAGAACTCAACCGTGCGCGCCGATACGGCTTGCCTTTGGGTCTCGTCATCCTCGATCTGCACCACTTCAAGGAAGTCAACGACAAGCACGGACATCCGCGCGGCGATGATGTACTGCGTGCGGCGGCCGCGACGCTGAAGATGGCGCTGCGCACATCCGACTTTGCCTTTCGGATCGGTGGCGATGAATTCGCGCTGTTGTTACCACAAATAGACGCAGCTCAAGCGCTGGCGCTGAGCCGCCGCGTCGAAACGGTTTTTGTAGAAACACTAAAGCCACTGCAGCTCGGTGTCGGTGTCAGCATGGACCACGGCGTGGCCACGTTTCCTCAGGATGGTGAACAGGCCGATCAGTTGATTCGCGTCGCGGATGAGCGCCTCTATCGTCTAAAACACTCAAATCACGGGAGGACTGCGAACGGTACGACGCGAACCCCAACTGTTCCCGTACCCGGAGCTACTGTCCAAGCACCAGCCGAGCAACCTTCGATAACGCCAAAGCCGATTTCCATCGAAACCAAACGGACACCAGAAAAGTCTCAAACCGCCCTCACCGTCGCTGCCACCGCTGCTACCGCGGGCATATCTACGCCCTCCCCTGCCACAGGAACAACCGCGCCACGCGTCTACACTTCACCACGCAAAGCCGAGCGCGTCTCCATGACCGGCACAAACGCTTACGCGTTGCTCGGTGAACATGGAACGCGTCGCGCCCGCGTCCTGGACCTCGGTTTTGGAGGCGTTGCGCTCCAACTCGATTCGACCGAAGAGCTTCCTGAAAGCATCCTTGCCGTCTTGCACGTGCCGATTCTTCCTCCCGTACGCGTCAATCTCAAGCCGGTCTGGTCGAGTCGCACTACCGAAGGAAATTACTACATCGGTTGTTGCTTCATTTCTTAGGGACTCCCTAATCCCACTGAGTGTGTATTTCCCTCTTGGGGTGTCTTCACTCTGTCCGAAGTGATCGAAGGCGCCGCAGCTGGCCAAACGCGTTTCACAACGCCAGATGCTCGGTTCCGAAGATGGAACCTAGTTTGGCCAGGCACATCAACCCCCCCCGGTCATCGATTTCCACATACTTGTACCATACTGGCCGGAGGTACAAGGCAACAGACTGGCCCAAAACTGTACACCGGCCGAGTTGCTAGTCGACGGACCGCCGATTACCCTCGTAAGCATGAAACTGAAGGTGCACGGAAGCTGTGGGACTGGACTGCGATCCCTTCATTGGCGAAGCGCAAGACTCCTCGTGGCATGCTTGATTGCCCTATCCGTTGCCCTAATTGTGCTCGGTACCTCTGGCTGCGCCGGGGTGACCTCAGGCAAGTCCACTGCTCCAACCACCGCACCTCAACTCGTCGTCACGCCTAACAGCGTAAATTTCCAGAGCGTAGTAGTCGGGCAGAGAAATACGCAGACGCTCCAACTCTCTAACGCAGGATCCGTCGCACTAAGCGTCCAGCAAATCCAAGTGACCGGCGCTGGCTTTCAAGTAACGCCGCCAGCTATGCCTCTCGCACTCGCGCCGGGGGCAAATCAGATATTTAGCTTGGCCTTCGCGCCAGCTGCGACCGGCAGCGTTTCCGGAACTCTAGCAGTCAGCAGCAACGATCCTCACTCTCCAGCAAACGTGTCGGTCCTGGGCACCGGTGTAGTGGCTGGGACGCATAAGGTTCAACTCGGCTGGACCGCGAGCACTATCCCGGTTGCGGGCTACTTCGTTTATCGTGGAAATATTTCGGGGGGACCCTATACGCGTGTTACAGCTTCCCCTTTGAATGCAGTGGCATTTACGGACGCGGGCGTGAATTTAGGAGCGACGTACTACTACGTCGTTACCGCCGTGGACAGCGGTGGTTCCGAAAGTGTCTTCTCAAACGAGACGTCAGCGGTCATACCCACTACCTAGTTCCATCTGCGGCTCTCAAACCACGCGATCTCCCTAGATTTGTCATTTGAGGCGGCCTCCTCGTCGAGCCTCTGAATGCTAACGGCGGCTTCTCGGGTCATTTCTCACCTTAGTCCGCCAGATTAGAACGAGGCACTCGTTGTACGCGTACAAATCCTCAAACTTCAACCTATCGCCGCCTGCTCAGCCGAATCGCCCGTCACCACAAACCAATGCCTGTTAAAATACCCAGTGTTCGACTCACGGGCAAATGAACCCACGAAAGAGGCGACATGGAAGAACCTAACGCAAGCCGCCCGTATTGGCCCGACGCGCTGGAGCACCCCCCGGACTCGACGACAGGTCTCAAGCCTTGGGCATGGGCGCTTGAGCGGCTGGAAAAATCGCACAACTACTGGATCGCTACGTCGCGCCCGGATGGCGGGCCGCACCTCATGCTTGTTTGGGGCATCTGGTGGGAAGACGCTTTCTGGTTCAGCACCGGCCCTCGCACGCGCAAGGCGAAAAACATTGCCGCACAAGCCCATTGTGTGATCGGAACGGAAAAGGCCGACGAAGCAGTAATCCTCGAGGGCACCGCCCAGGAAATCAAAGATCGGGCGAAATGGAAGCAAATTGCGGATCTTTACAACCGCAAGTATGGCGGCAATGTCCTCCCGCTGCTCGAGTCCTCCGGCGGTTCCGTGTATCGAGTCAAGCCCCGGACTGCCTTCGGCCAGGACGAGCACGCCGCGAACTTCGTTGAATCCGCCACCCGCTGGAAACTGGATGAAACGTAATCAACCGGCAGTAATTAAATTTGAGTCTGCAATCCACAGTTGGCACGAATTTGACACTCGGCGTATGATTAATGATTGCCTCGCGACCTAGCGACGCGGCTGTAGTCCCCAACCCTAATGGGAAAGCCGTGCAGACCGGCCGCGACAGAATGGAGTCTCATGAAACCCGGTATTCACCCCAACTATCATCCCGTTACAGTGCACTGCGCCTGCGGCAATACCTTCCAGACGCGCTCGACGATCAAAGGCGACATGCTGAGGGTGGAAATCTGCTCGAACTGTCACCCGTTTTTCACTGGCAAGCAGAAGCTTATCGACACAGCGGGTCGCGTCGAGCGCTTCACCAAGAAATACGCCGACGCCGCTGCCAAAGCCGAAGCCGCCAAAAAGTAATCTGCGCTTCTGCTTAAATCTGCTTACCACACACAAATTTCGCCCGAGACCCACAAGCGGGGACTGCCCCCTCTCGCATCACGCGAAATTTCGCCAGATGTGCGCGCCTTCGCATGCGTGTAGAATAGCCTTCCATCGTGGCCACGCAATCCCGCATGTTCGAGGGCGCGCCCGCCGGTGAACTCGTTGAAACCGCACCGCCACGCGTAACGCTCCGCAACGCCTTTGCGCATCCGTTTGATTCCGCCATCGCCGCCGCGCGCACCTGTTATGCGCCGCGCCTCATCGGCCCCGAAGAAATTACCGACAAGCAGCGCGTGAATATCGGGGCCGCAACCTTTTACAGCGGTCACCACACCGTCTACCAGCACGCTCATTTCGAATTTGGCTTGGAAAATGTGAGCCGGCAATTCGTCTGGTCGTTTCTCCACGCGCATCCCTTCTACAATTCCGAGCAGCAGAGTCAGCGCTACGTCCGGCTAGATCGCGCACGGGCTTATGTCCCGGCCGTTTCGCTCTTCTTCGATGAGAAGAGCAGAGAGATTTACGAACAAGCGATCGTTCGCGCCTGGAAATGCTATCGCGAGCTCTCTGTCCTGCTCCTCAGCGATGCTCGCTCCATCCTCAACGACATCTGGCACATCAGCGCGATGTCGAATCCCAAGCGCATTCAAAAGGTTGAACGCGCGGCGGAAAAGCGCGCTATCGAAATCGCGCGCTACGTGCTGCCGGTTGCCGCCTTCACCACGATGGTACACACCCTCTCCGGCATCGTTCTGCACCGTTTGTGGCGGATGAGCGCCGCTTCGGACACTCCCAGCGAAGCGCGCGCCATCGTCGGCGCCATGGTCGCGCAGGTGAAAGAGATCGACACGCAGTTCTTCGATCGATTTGGCACGGAACCCCTAGAAGAATTACCGGAATGGGCCGGCCGCTTCCCGGTCGTCAAGAACGAAGTCGTTGGCCCAAACAATGGCGCGGGCGATGCATTCGCACGGGAGTTCGACGTCAAGCTCGGCGGCAAGACCTCGAAACTGCTCGACTACTCGCCGCGCGCATTGCACGTCATAGCGGAGGCTTATCGTGCCGTTGCCGGCCTTACAGAAGCGCAATGTAGCAATGGCGAAGCGATCGACCGGCTCCTAAATCCAGCCCGCAACCTCTACCGGCTGGAAACTCTGAACGTCAGCGCCCACTCTCCGATGATGCGCGCGCTCCAGCACGCCAGCTACACGTTTGCGAAAAAAATCAGCCACACGGCAGACAGCCAGGACCAGCGCCACCGCATGGTCCCCGGTTCGCGCCCGCTCCTCACGCTCGCCGACACGCGCAACCCGGATTACATCCTGCCCATGCTCATCGCGAACAATCTGCGTGCCAAAGAAGTCTACGACCGTGCAATGCAGGAAGCCTGGGCCGCGAAAAATCAGCTCCTTGATCGCGGCGTGCCAATCGAAATTGCGCTTTATCTCCTCCCCAACGCCAAATCCATCCGCCTCGTCGAAAGCGGTTCGCTCCTGCATCTGCTCCACAAATGGACCATGCGCACTTGTTTCAACGCGCAGGAAGAGATTTACCAGGCCTCGATGGACGAAATCGCGCAGTTGCGTGAAATAAACCCCGAGCTTTCACGCTACATCGGTCCGCCGTGCTATCTCCGCTCCAGCATCACCACCCCCATCTGCACCGAAGGTTCCCACTTCTGCGGCATCAAGGTCTGGCTCGATTTCCCAAACATCGCTCGCCGCATCTAAGCAAAAAGCGCTCGCATGGTCGCACCCGTCCCGAAGGAGGTTGTTGATGGCACACTCACGAATCCGACTGATCATCTCAACTCTGGCAGGGGCGCTGCTCCTGACGTCTGCCACATTTGCTTTCGATTCCCCGCTGTCCGATGAAGCCATCCGCGAAGCGTATTTCCTTGGCCAGCGTAATGACTATAAGATGACTCAAGCGCTCGCTCCGTACACCAAGCGTCTCGCTCTCCCCGAAAGAGGCCCGTATATCTCCGAAATCAAGCTGTTCACACCTTACGCACAGATCATCGACATCTCGCGCCAGCAATCCGGCCACTATAACGCCCAGCAAGCGCAGCAGGATTATCGCGACCGCGGCGACACCCTTCTCGTTTTCGTCCGCATCGAATTCACCGCGACCTATAGCTATCCTCAAGCCGTGGCCTCCGCCAACAGAGTCGCCAACGAACAGGGAATCAGCCTCCAGCCTCAGGATTTCTGGAAAGATTTTCGCCTCAGCTTATCCCAGGACGGCAGGTGGGTCGAGCCCCTCTCGGAGCGCGCCGAGGCCCTCTATAACCGCGGCGAAGGGGGCCTCGGCGGAGCTGTCGTCTGGCTGGAGTTCGACGCCCGTGGCGTCGCCTCGACAGAAACCTCCATCGAAGTCGATACCCCCGACGGTCAGCACGTCGCCGTCCGCTTCGACCTCACTCGCCTCCGCTGACGCCTTAGCCGTTCTTTCTTGACTCTCAACCTTTAACTTTTAACTGTCGACTCTCTCTCACGATCGCCACCGCAGCGTCACCGGGCCAGCCATCGGATGTACCATCGGCACTCCCGTGCGTCGCGATTCGATCAGGTTCGCCTTCAGCGCGAAATACCATTTCGCGGGACGGTCGGCATCATCAATGAGCATCAAGTGCGGATTGTGCTTCAGTCCCTCCGCCTGCCGGATCATCGTTTCCTGATCCTGACGAAGGAATTTTTTCGCGAAGATCCGGAATAAAGGAACGGGCAAGAAAATGTTCCAGGCGGCCGCGAAATCGATCCGGCACAAGTCGCGCCGAACCGGCGTGACCGTCGCTCGGCTGGAAAACCATAGTTTCCCGCTGTGAATCTCCTCCAGCCGCTGGTTCGGCAGCACGAAATCAATCGTTGTGGTCACCGGCTCGCCAGTCATTTTCTGGAGCAACTGGTAGGGCAGGCTGTTCGAGCTCGGCGAATGCTTGCTCATCCGGAATCCATTGGGTATCGGCTCGAAGTTCTTTTCTTTTTCGTGAATGCTGTGCCGGCTCCGCCAGAACCACGCCTGATGTACAAACGGCCCATGCGCCGGGTCCATCAACCCGATGATGCCATGGTCGATGTGCGATGGTAGTTTGCAAGAGAGATGAGTGATTTCATATTTGTCGCTGAAAACAAGCAGAGGAGGCGCAGCCGGAATCGTATCCGGCAACCGCGCGCTGTCGCCCGCTCTCCGCTCAAGCGAGGTCATGTAGACCCAGACGTAGCCATCGCACTCCTCGCACGGAAGATGCCCGGCGAAAATCCGTTCCACTTTCAGCTTGTCCTGGTTCGTCAACGAAGGAATCTCAACGCAGCGCCCGCTGCACGCATCGAAGCGCCATCCGTGATAGCTGCACTCAACTGCCTGGCCATCGAAGCGGCCGTAAGAAAGCGGCATTCCCCGGTGCGGACAGGAATCGCGCATTGCGAACGCCTTGCCGTCCGAAGTGCGCCCCAGCACCAGCGGCACTTCCAGCAACATCGCAGTCACGAGCTTGTTTCCCGTGATCTCCGTGCTCCGTAGCGCCGGATACCAGAAATCCCACAGGAAACCGGGATCGGCTTCGCCCGCCGTTTCCCGCGCCGCTTCCGTATTTGTCTGCAAAATTGTGCGCGCCGCTTCGCTCATGGCTCTGGTCGCATCGTAGTATAGCGCCTCGCGCTAGAGCAACAGCGCCAGGCGCAGTTTTAAGCAGTCGGTGAGCTTCCGATTATCTAACTAACCGAGAGTTACCACTGCTGTACAGCAATGTCTGCTGATGATGAGGTGGATAAATCATTGGACTCCAAGTATGAAGTAGAATGCAAGCCATGAAAAACAGAAGCCCATTCGTAGTCTGTCTTTTGTTCATCCTTATGACCTGCCGCGTCACCGCTGCCTCAGGGCAGTCTTTGCCCGAGGAGGGAATGCAGCAATTTGCCGATTTTGGCGACTTCAAATTGCAGAGTGGCGGCGTAATTCATGATTTCCGCCTTGGCTATCGCACACTCGGCAGACTTAACGCTGACAGGTCGAATGCTGTTCTTTGGCCCACCTGGCTAGGAGGCAAGTCGAAGGATTTACTGCAGTTCATCGGCCCGGGGAAAGTGGTTGATACGAATAATTATTACGTAGTTCTCGTGGATGCGATCGGCGACGGCGTATCGGCTTCGCCCTCGAATAGCAAGAGGCAACCACTTTTGAAATTTCCAAGATTCACAATCCGAGACATGGTCGAATCGGAGCATCGACTCGCAATCGAAGTGCTGCACCTCTCGCATCTCCACGCGGTGATGGGGATTTCAATGGGGGGCATGCAAACCTTTGAATGGGCTGCGGCATATCCTGATTTCATGGACATAGCCATCACGATGGCGGGATCACCTCAGTCTACTTCTTTCGACAAGTTACTCTGGACTGCTCAAATAGACGCCATTGAGCTTGACCCAGCATGGAATCACGGGAACCCAGCGGGGCAACTCAGCCGTGGCTTTGCAGTTTCAGAGGAAATCGGTTCAATGAATGCCACCTCCCCCGCCTATCGAGTGGCCCACACCAGTCCTAAAGATTTCGATGTGTTTCTCGCGGAAATGAGGAAGAATGCCAAAGGTGACGGCGGAACAGCAAGCGACCAAATTCGCCAGCGGCAAGCCATTATTGCGCTGGACATCCCGGATGAATTAGGCATGACACTGGGCCAGGTCGCGAAACGAGTACACGCTAGATTCCTCATCATAGTTTCGCTACAAGACCACATGGTGACCTCATCACCTGCACTGGAGTTTGCCGCCGCGACTGGTGCCCCGGTCGTAATCTTAGACTCAGCTTGCGGACATCTAAGCTTCACTTGCATCTCGCTTGGACCAACAGTCGCACGTTTTCTAGCGGACCCAACCTCCGTTCACAGCGAGACACTGCGGGACCCCGGTAACCACTAGAAGCTCTCATTGCCAGCCGGGCACTCAAGGCCCAGTTAACTGGCGAATGTCCCCGTAACTGCGAAAATCGGAAACTGACCCAATACGCGGGTTTGCAAGAACTTGACATCGGAGTTATTCTTGATACAGAGCATATCGATGTACGCTGCTTTCTATTAGCTGACTCCCTCACCGCTCCGACTCCGGAGCGCAGCGACTCTTTCCATTTGCGATTTTCGAATTTCTATTTTCCAAAGGATTTCCCATGGCAGCATTGACGTTATCTGAAAAATTGGACCAGCTCGGCACTCGCTACGACGAGTTGACGCAGCAGCTTTCTACTTCCGAAGTGGCCTCCGATTCTGCCCGCTTCCAGAAGGTCGCCAAGCAACACGCGGAGCTCGAGCAAATCGTCGAAAAGCACCGCCAGTTCAAGCAGATTGAAAAAGACCTGGCCGGCGCGCACCAGATGTTTCTTGAGGCCGAAGACGCCGAGATGAAGCAGATGGCTCATGAGGAAGAAAAGCATCTGCAGGAGAAGAAAGAAACCATCGAACGCGAATTAAAACTCCTGCTTCTTCCGAAAGACCCGAACGACGAAAAGAGCGTCATCGTGGAGATTCGCGCTGGCACGGGCGGCGACGAAGCCGCGCTCTTCGCGGGTGAACTCTTCCGCATGTACTCGCGTTATGCCGAAACACAGGGCTGGAAAGTCGAAATCCTCGAAAGCTCTCCGTCCTCCTTGGGTGGCCTGAAGGAAGTCGTCGCCGCGATTCAAGGCAACAAAGTTTATTCCAAGTTGAAATACGAAAGCGGCGTGCACCGCGTCCAGCGCGTCCCCGCTACCGAAACCCAAGGCCGCATTCATACTTCCGCCGCGACCGTCGCCGTGCTTCCCGAAGCCGACGAAATCGATATCAAGATCGAGGCCAAGGACTTGCGCATCGACACTTTCTGCTCCTCGGGTCCCGGCGGTCAGTCCGTCAACACAACTTATTCCGCCGTGCGCATCACGCACATCCCGAGCGGACTGGTGGTTTCGCAACAGGACGAAAAATCACAGATCAAGAACCGCTCGAAGGCGATGCGCGTTCTCCGCGCACGTCTTTACGAGATGGAGCAGGAAAAACAGCAAGCGGCGATTGGGGCCGAGCGCCGCGGGCAGATCAAAACCGGTGACCGCTCCGAGAAAATCCGCACCTATAACTTTCCGCAGAACCGCGTCACCGACCACCGCATCGGCCTTACGCTTCACCAGCTCACCGACGTGATGGATGGCAAGCTTGCTCCTCTCGTTGACGGTCTTGTGTCACATTACGAATCCGAGCGCCTTCAGCAGGAGCTTGCCGAGGCATAATCCTCTCAAGGAGATCTCCCATGTTGACTCGTCCCGGCTCTTCCCCCGGCCCTTCCTGGATGAGAAATCTCAGCGAGCTCGCCACCAGGGATCCTCGCCAGTTCCGGCGAAAATTATTGTGGATTTTTGTTTTCTTCGGGATTCTGCAGTTCGGCTCGATCATCGTCGCCGACATAGCTGGCTTCCGGGCCCCCGGCCGGCACAATCAAACTTATAACTCTCCGATTCAGGTCGCCGGCCTGCCTCTCATATCGGTGGGCGCCGTGGCGCACGGCGTTATCGCTGTTGGCGGCATCGCGACGGGAGTCATTGCCATAGGTGGAGTGACGGCTGGGGCCATCTCGCTTGGTGGGCTCAGCATGGGACTTTTTGCCTTCGGCGGATTGTCTCTGGCGGTCATGGCCTTCGCTGGAGTCGCGATTGGCTGGCGCGCCGTGGGAGCAGTGGCCATTGGCCATTCGGCTCTCGGCGCACTTGCGATTGGCCGCCATGCCCATGCCGGTGACGGAGTCGCTCTCGGCCGCGACGAGGCCAGCGGAAAACAAAAAGAAAGCCTCTTTGGATGAATCTGGTTTCCCAGGAAAAATCTGTTCGTGCTTTGCTGAAATTCGGCATCACGCAATTGCGCGACGCTCATGTTCCCTCCTGCACTCTCGCCGCGGAACTCTTGCTCCTCCACGTCCTCGGCCGCGACCGCGCCTGGATTTATGCTCACCCCGAAGAAGAAGTCTCCGCTCTCGACGCCCAGCGATTCTTCGTGCTCATCGCCCGCCGCGCCGTCGGTGAACCTACGCAGCACCTCACCGGCAAACAAGAATTCTGGGGACTCGAGTTTGAAGTAACTCCCGACGTTCTGATTCCCCGCCCTGAAACCGAGCATGTCATCGAAGTCGCCCTGGATCGTCTGGCGGTCCATGAGCTTCGCGCGGGCCGCCCGCAAAAAAACGATGGTGCCGGTCTGCTAATCGCCGACATCGGCACCGGCTCCGGCTGCATCGCCATCGCGCTTGCCAAGGAACTGCCCGGAGCAGAAATCTATGCGACGGACATTTCACCCAAAGCTTTGGGAGTGGCCCGTCGCAACGCCTCCCGGCACGGCCTCTCGAATCAAATCCACTTCCTCGAATGCAATCTTTTGGACGACGTTGACCAAGCGGCAGTCCACCAGTCACCAGCTTGCCCCGCGCCTGGCGGGGTCACGAGTCACCAGTCACTTTTTTTTGATCTGATCGTTAGCAATCCGCCTTATGTCGGCCGGCGGGAAGCCACCACCCTTCCCCGCGAAGTCCGCGATCACGAACCAGGAGTGGCCCTCTACGGTGGCGAAGAAGGCTACGAGCTTTACGCTGCTCTCGTCGCTCAGGCAGCGCAACACCTGAAGCCCGGCGGAATTCTCGTTCTGGAGCTGGGCCACACTGGTCTTCCCGCCGTACGTCCGCTCCTTGATGCGCAGACCTGGACCAACGTCCGCATCACCAACGACCTCGCCGGCATCCCCCGCGTCATCGCCGCGGAAAAGTTGTAGCCCTTCTTCGAACGGGGTAAGCTCCCCCCATGCAGGAACTCGCCCGCTTCCGCGCAAAACATGGCCCTTTCGAGGAACAGATCTCGCTCGGGCAAGCGTCCATCCTTCACGTGGACATGGACGCTTTCTTCGTCTCCGTGGAATTGCTCGAGCGGCCGGAGCTGCGCGGCAAACCTGTTGTCGTGGGAGGGCGTCCCGATCAGCGCGGAGTGGTTTCCGCCGCCAGTTACGAAGCGCGTAAGTACGGCATCCACTCTGCGATGCCGCTCCGAACCGCGGGCCGCCTTTGCCCGCACGCGATTTTCCTGGATGGTCATCACGAAAAATACGGAGAATGGAGCGACCGCGTCGCAACGATCCTCGCGAAATTCTCTCCCGTCGTCGAAATGACCTCCATCGACGAAGCCTATCTTGATCTCGCCGGAACGGAGCGCCTGCATGGCCCGCCGCTCGCCGCTGCGGATAAACTCCTGCGCGCCATCACGCGCACGACAAGCCTTCCCTGCTCCGGAGGCCTCGCCGCGACGCGCCTTGTCGCGAAAGTCGCTTCCGACCAGGCCAAGCCGTGTGGTCTCCTGTGGGTCGCTCCTGGCCAGGAAGCCCGCTTCCTCGCGCCGCTTTCCGTTCGAAAAATTCCCGGCATTGGCAAAGTCACCGAACGCGCGCTGCGTGCACTCGGCATCGAAACCGTCGAGCACCTCGCTGCCGTTCCTCACGAAAAGCTTGAGAAGATCTTCGGCCAGTGGGGCACGGCGCTGTATCGCAAAGCGCGCGGCGGCGACTCTTATGAATTTGTGATTGACGCCGAGCCGAAATCCATCTCGCAAAACCACACCTTCGGCGAAGACACCGATGACACTACCGTGCTCACTACAATGTTGAGCCATCTCTCACAGAAAGCCTGCAAACGTCTGCGGGAAGCAGGCCTTGCAACGCGCACCTTGACGCTGACAATCCGATACATCGGCTTCGACACGCATACGCGCTCGAAAACGCTGACCGAGCCGACGTGCTTGGACGCCGACATTTTCGGCGTCTTTCAGGGACTATTCCGCGAACACCGCGATCATCGCCGCAAGATCCGTCTGCTCGGAGTCAGCCTGAGCGGCCTCACGCACGGCGCGGAGCAGCTCGACCTGCTCGACCCGGATCGTCGCGCCAAACTGGAAAAACTCACGCACGCCACGGATGGCCTCCGCGACCGCTTCGGCTTTGGTTCCGTGCAATTTGGCGGCTCGCTCAAACGCGGCGATTCCTGAAGTGCATCCGCGCCGCCTTCGGATGCCCTATACTTCCTCTGGATGAGTACCCCCACGCAACCTGCGGCTTCTGTCCGCCCTCGAGAAAGGGGCATCGGCCGCGTGCGCCATTTCTGGCAGCGCGTCAGCGAAGGCCGCCAGATCGACGACCTGTGGACACAATTCGCCGCCGACGCGCGCGCCAGTTACGGCTTTTATGGCCGCGACGTCGACTGGGAGGAAATTCAGAAACTCTCCCGCTGGCGCCGCCCGCTTCACGTCACCAGGCAATTTTTCTGGGCCTTGCTATTGAAGATGTCTCCTGCCCGGCGCGTCCTTCTTCTCATCGCCTTCGTGCTGCTGGTCCTCTCGGGCGGCAGCAATATCAAGTTCGAATTATTCGCTGCTGTTCTTTTCCTGCTGCTCCTGTCGCTCGAGCTGGCCGACAAAGTCACCATGAAGCGCGACCTCGAAATCGCGCGCGAAATCCAAAGCTGGCTGGTTCCCTCGCATCCGCCCGAAGTGCCCGGGGCCGACATTGCCTTCTCCACCCGCCCGCAAAACTCTGTCGCCGGTGATTACTACGACGCTTTTTATCCGAACGCCGAAGCCGGTAACGGAAGCAAACTGCTGGTGGTCATCGCCGACGTGGCCGGTAAGAGCGTTCCCGCTGCCCTGTTGATGGCCACCCTGCAAGCCAGCCTGCGAACTATCGCCGGCGAAGGCGCGCCCCTCGCCGACCTCGTCGCGCGGCTCAATCGCTACGCATGCGCGCATAGTCTGGATGGCCGCCGGTTCACGACTGCCGTCCTCGCGGAATACGACCCTCCCTCGCGGCATCTCGCTTACGTAAACGCCGGTCACAATGCGCCGATTCTTCGCCGCGCGAATGGAACGCTGGAAAAACTCGATAGAGGTGGGTTGCCCCTGGGCATTCAATCCGCAGTCGTGTACGAAACTGCGGCTCTCGATCTGCAACCCGGCGACGCTTTGATTTTTTTCACCGACGGCGTCGTCGAGGCTTTCAACGAAGATGGCATAGAATTCGGCGACGACCGCTGGGTCAGCGTCATCCGCGCCCTGCCCGAGTTGAATGCGCAGGAAAGCCTCCAATTCCTCATGAAGCGCGTCGACGATTTTGTCGGCGCAACGCGTCAGGCCGACGACATCACCTGCCTCGTTTTCCGCAGCAAGTAGCGCAGCATTAGCATCGCGTATGACACTTCGCTCCCCATGACCGCGCAACTGTCGGATAATCGGGAGGTGACGCCCCGCGATCTGGCAAATTCGGTTTGTGAGACGCTTCGCCGCAACGGCTATCAAGCGCTGCTTGTCGGTGGCTGCGTGCGTGATCTGCTGCTCGGCCGCGAGCCCGCCGACTTCGATGTCACCACCGACGCCCCGCCCGAGAGCGTCATGACTCTCTTTCCGGAAAGCGTCGGCGTGGGAGCGCAGTTTGGCGTCGTTCTTGTTCCGCGTGACGGACTCAAAGTTGAGGTCGCAACATTCCGCTCAGACGTTGGATATTCCGACGGGCGCCATCCTGACCGCGTCGTCTATTCCACGACAGCTAAAGAAGACGTGCAGCGCCGCGACTTTACGATCAACGGCTTGCTGATGCGCCACGACACCGCGGAGGTGTTGGATTTCGTCGGCGGGCAAGCCGATTTGAAAGCAGGCGTTCTCCGTGCGATCGGCGAGCCCAGCAGCCGCTTTGCAGAGGACAAACTTCGCATGTTGCGCGCCGTGCGCTTTGCGGCGCGCTTCCGCTTCATCATTGAGCCCGCTACGTATGTCGCCATACGCAGCCACGCTGCTGAGATCGGCCAAGTCTCCGCCGAACGTCTCCGCGATGAGCTGACCAAGCTCCTCACTGAGGGCACTGCCCGCCGAGGCTTTGAACTCCTCGACGACACCGGACTATTGCAGCAACTGCTTCCGGAAATTGCCGCCATGAAGGGTGTCGAGCAGCCGCCAGAATTCCATCCCGAAGGCGATGTATGGATTCACACGCGCCTGATGATCGAGCAACTCCCCGCAGGCTGCTCTTCTACGCTCGCCTGGGGAGTTCTCTTGCACGACGTGGGCAAGCCGCCGACCTTTAAGCCGGTTTCCGAAACCGGCGACCGCATCCGCTTCGACGGTCACGTTGACGTTGGTGTGCGCATGGCCGAGGACATCTGCCGGCGTCTTCGATTCTCGAACGAGGAGGCAGAGCAAATTACCGCCCTCGTGGCAAATCACATGCGATTCAAGGATGTCGCACAGATGCGCACATCCACGTTGAAACGATTTGTCCGGCTCCCGTGCTTCGACGAGCACCTTGAACTCCACCGTCTCGACTGTCTTTCCAGCCACCGTCGACTGGAGTCCCATGGGTTCGTACAGCGTTTCCTGGCCGACACTCCCCCCGAGCAGGTGCATCCTACTCGTTTGCTCACAGGCGACGATCTGCAGCAAATGGGTTACGTTCCGGGGCCACTTTTCAGCGAAATTCTGCGCTCACTAGAAGACGCCCAACTCGAAGGTCGCGTCCAAAACAAGGAGGGAGCCGCAGAATATGTCGTGAAGCAGTTCGGCAGCCCTGGAAAATGAATGGACGAAATGGAAGAAGCGACCCGTAAGTCGGATAGCCCGATGCATCATGGAGAAATCGCTATGGGCTTTATTCTATTGATGATATTAGACTTACTGCCATTCTTGCTTTGGAGAACGAGAGGCGTTAGCATATGAGTGTCTGGCGCTAAGATTTTATGCTTAGCTACAGTGCATCAACCTGTACCTTTTGCCCGCGCCCTGCATCTAATTTTTCTACGGGCGGGAATTGGCCTCCCGTGCTTCTGACAAGGGGACATCATGGCTGAGAAAAAAGCGATTCTTCCAGAAGTCTTATCGATATTGCCGGTCCGGGATACGGTCTTGTTTCCGGGCGCTGTGCTGCCCTTGACGGTCGGGCGCGACAGCTCGCTGGCGCTCGTAAACGCGCTCGAAGGCGACGAAAAGTTCCTCGGCGTGGTCGCACAACTGGACCCACGCATCGAAGACCCGGCCGCGGCAGACCTCCACAAAGTCGGCACGCTGGCTAAAGTCCACAAGACCGTGAAAATGCCCAACGGCAACGTAGTTATCTTCCTCGAGGGCCTGTATCGCATTCGCGTTATCGAGCTAATCGGCCTGCGCCCGTACCTTCGTGCGCGTGTGGAGAAAGAAATTGAATTTGTGGGTGAGATGGACGCCGAGCTGCAAGCCCTTCAGCGCAACGCGCAAGATCTCTTCCGCGATGTCGTCAGCCACTCGCCGCAGCTTTCCGACGATTTGCAATCCGTGGCCCTGAACATCGACGACCCGGGGCGGCTGGCTGACTTCATTGCTGGCACTTTGCCGTCCCTTTCGACCCTTTTGCGCCAGGAGCTGATCGAAACTTCCAACGTGCGCAAGCGCCTCGAATCACTGATCCGCGAGCTTTCCAAGGAGCTCGAAGTGCTGGAGCTCCGCTCAAAAATTCACGATCAGGTTCAGGAGCAAGTCAGCCAAAACCAGCGCGAGTATTTGCTCCGTGAACAAATGAAGGCGATTCAAAAGGAACTTGGTGAGTCCGATGATTCCACGCAGGAGATCGACGAGCTCCGCAAGAAAGTCGAAGAAGCCGGCATGTCGGCCGAAGCCAAAAAAGAGAGCGAGCGCGAACTGAAGCGCCTCGCCAAAATGACGCCGGCCTCCGCCGAATACATGGTCTCGCGTACTTATCTCGAATGGATGACATCGCTGCCGTGGTCCAAGTCGTCCGGCAGCAGCGAAATTGATATCGCCAAGGGGCACCAGATCCTCGATGAAGATCACTACGATCTGCAGAAGGTCAAGGAACGCATTCTCGATTATCTTGCGGTGAAAAAACTTCAGCCGGGAATGAAAGGGCCGATTCTCTGCTTTGTTGGACCTCCAGGTGTGGGCAAGACGTCCCTCGGCAAATCGATCGCCCGCGCGCTCGGCCGCAAGTTCGTGCGCATATCCCTCGGCGGCATGCACGACGAAGCCGAGATCCGCGGCCACCGTCGCACCTACATCGGCGCGCTGCCGGGCCAGATTATTCAAGGCCTCAAGCGCGCGGAGACCAACGACCCTGTTTGCATGCTCGATGAAGTCGACAAGCTCGGCCGCGATTTCCGCGGCGATCCGTCCTCCGCTTTGATGGAGGTTCTGGATCCGGAGCAGAATGTCGCGTTCCGCGATCACTATCTCGACGTGCCGTTCGACCTCTCGAAAGTACTTTTTATCGCCACCGCCAACTGGATGGATCCCATTCCGGAACCCCTGCGCGACCGCATGGAGGTTATCGAACTCCCTGGATACACGGGCGAAGAAAAGCTCCACATCGCTCACAAGTACCTCATCCCCAAGCAGGCCGCTGAACACGGGTTGAAGGTCGGTGAGCAGCTGGAATTCACGGACGAAGCGCTTGGCGCAATCATCCACAGCTACACTCGCGAAGCCGGTGTGCGCAACCTCGAGCGCGAAATCGCCACGATCACGCGCAAACAAGCGCGGCGCATCGCTGAAGGCAAGACCGAAAAGATGGTCGTCACGCCCGAGATTGTCCGCGAATTCCTGGGTGTGCCGAAATTTCGCACCGAAAAGGAAGTCGAGGAGCGCGTCAAGAAGCCTGGCGTTGCCATCGGTCTCGTCTGGACGCCGGTCGGCGGCGACATCGTCTTCATCGAAGCCAGCCGGATGCGCGGCGGCAAGCAGTTCACCATGACCGGCCACCTCGGTGAAGTCATGCAGGAGTCCATGACCGCAGCGCTGACCTGGGTGCGCGCCAATGGCGAGCGCTACGGCATCGATCCGGACTTCTTCCGCAAAGCCGACATTCACATTCACGTGCCCTCGGGCGCGGTGCCAAAGGACGGCCCCTCTGCCGGCGCGGCGATGGTGACTTCGCTGGTCAGCCTGCTCAGCGGCCGCCCCGTTCGCGACCGCCTTGCCATGACCGGCGAGATGACGCTTTCTGGCATCGTCTTGCCGATCGGCGGCGTAAAGGAAAAAGTCCTCGGCGCAAAGCGTGCGGGAATCCGCGAGGTCCTGCTGCCGGCGGATAACGAGCCAAACGCCGTTGCGGATCTTCCGCCGGATATCCTCGGTGATATGAAGATTACCTACGTGCGCACGCTCGACGAAGTCCTCGAGCACGCACTTTCGAAGGAAGTTGTGGCTCCCCCCATCGTGCCGCAGCCCGAACCCAAGCAGAAGCGCGTCGGCCCGGATAGCCCGCGGGCGATTCACTAAGACTCAGTGCAATCTCAGTGGCAGGGGCACGATAGCTCGCGCCCTTGTCAAATAAGATCGTGCAGCGGCCCGGGTAATTCCGCCGGGCCTTTTCATTTGCGTGAGCGGTGCGGGGGCGAAAGGAAACTCCTGCTACCATGTTCGCGTGGCCACGGCGCGCGCGAAGCAATCCACGACAGACCTGCCGGCAGAGCTGGCGCTCCGCCTGACGGAAGCGCTTCAGCGCGAACGCCTCGTTCCCCGGTTTGTCGACTCTTACGTCATCGAGAATGGCCGTCAAGCCCTGCAAGTTCACGCCGCGCTCTATCGCGATCTGCTCGCACTGCTGCAGCGCGAGGCGCTTCTCGCCATGACCGTGCGCGTCCTGGAGGTTGCCTGCAAGGATCCCCAGGCGGCCGGCAGGTCGAAGGCGCGCCCCATGACGCGCAAGAACGCCGGCCTGTTTCGCCGTAAATTACTCGCTGCACTCACGCGTCAGCAAAAATGGACCGTAGGTGACGCGCTCGATTTTCAGAAGGACTTACAACTGTACCAAGAACTTCTCGCGCGCAGACCTTCGGCCAGCCGCAGCCGCAAGCCTTTTGAAGCGGCCAACCATCCATTCGTCGACCGCTGCGCATTCCTCTTGGATTCATCGTTTCTGGAAAAAGCACGCCTCGCCGCGAGCCGCGCGCTATTCGATCTCGAAGAACTAGCGGCCACTTTGACGAGGCAGGTTTTTTGAGAACGGCATGCATTAGGCGGGGATGCCCGTCAAATCGCTTACTCACTCGGTTGGACCTTTGAGAAGGGCGTTTACCGGTGCGGTTCTACGCACTCAAGCGGCCATGCACGAGAAGTGTCCTTCTGTTATTCTCGCCCTGCGTGGAGATTCTCTTCTATTCCCTGGCGGCTTTGCAGATTCTGCTCGGCCTCTATTTGATCGGCCAGGGCTGGCAGTGGCTTGGCTACGTGCGCCGCCGTGTCATGACCGACCCGGGTTTCTATGCCCCGCACGCTGCCGTGCTGTGCCCCTGCAGAGGTCTCGAGCCTGGCTTGGAACGAAATCTAGTCTCCCTTTGCGAGTTCGACCACCAGAATTATGAAGTGTTCTTCATCCTCGCCTCGGCCTCCGACCCCGCGCACAGCATCGTCAAACGCGTTGCCTCGCAGTCTCGCGCGAAAGCCCATGTCGTTATCACCGGAAGGCCGGATGGCTGCAGCGAAAAGGTGAACAATCTGCGCGTTGCCATTGAGCAGTTGCCTCCGGATTTTGAAGTGCTGGTCTTCGCAGACTCCGACGGCCGCCCAGGGAAGACCTGGTTGCACCATCTGGTCGCGCCGCTCAACGATTCGCGCATCGGCGCCACCACCACAATGCGCTGGTTTATTCCCAATCGCACCAATCTGCCGGCCGCGCTGCTCGCGGCCTGGAACGCTCCCATCGTCACCATGCTCTCCGAGAAGGGAAAAAATTTCTGTTGGGGTGGAGGAACCGCCATCCGCCGCAGCCTCTTCGACCAAATTGGTGTCGCCGACGAATGGCTCCACTCTATCAGCGATGACTATTCGATGACCCGCGCCCTCGAACGTGCTGGACGATCTATTCTCTTTGTGCCGGAATGCCTCACGCTCTCTTACATCGAGACGGATTTCCCCGGTCTGTTTGAATTCACGAACCGCCAAATCTTAATTACGCGCGTCTATGCAGAGAAGATCTGGAACGCAGCGGCAGCCACGCACCTGCTCTTCTGCGTGACTTTCGTTCTGGGCGTGCTGCTCACTTTCGGCAACATACTGGCTTCGCTCCCGGCTCTGCAGCTCGCCACGCTGACGTTCTTGCCATTTCTTCTTGCCGCGATACGCGGAGCATTGCGCCTCATAGCAGTCACGGAAGCCCTGACTGCAGCACGCTCTCAGATCATGGGCCAGGCGTGGATCTATATCGTCCTCGGCGTTTTCATCTCGTTTCTCTATCTGATGAATTTCGCCATGTCCCTGATCACCCGCAAAACTCGCTGGCGAGGTGTGCTCTATGAGGTAATCTCTCCCAATCAGACCCGTGTCCTGAGCTATTGATTTCCGGATCAGCCATGATCCTGCGCAGTCGAATACAGTTTTCCACAGGACGTCAAGTGCGTGCGTCCATCAAAGCCTACCGGTCCCGGAGATAAACTCGGCATCGACCTACTGCGTCGAGTGGTAATTCCGCCGATTCGAGCTGGCCAAGAATGGAAAATTTTCTCGCTCCGCGCAATTCCTACCCGCGGATAGTCGGATGACGAGGTGGATGCCTTGCCTAAGTCTCCTATTTTTGAGGGACTTGTAATTTCTCTGTCGTTCGGAGCCAGATGTGCAGTGCTAGTACTGTTTGGTGCATTGGTCGCAGGCGATTCATCCAAGATCTCCTTCTTGCGCCTCGGCTTTGACGTATTGAGGGATAGGGTTGCCAAGCCAGATGGCCTCTGTCTTGGCATATGAGTTCGCTACCTTCCTAATTCTGTTTAACCGGCCTCGCGGAGAGGCGATCGCAATAAATAAATCAAGAGCTTCGGTACCAGCACGAAGCAGTATTCGGGGGTGCACGTGAAGGTAATCCGCAGAAGTGATCAGTCCCAGCACCTTACAGATTCCCGCCATGCTTTTCCCCGCCAATTGTATTTCTTCTATGAGAAGAACACTGGCGTTTCTCACTTTCATGTTGAAGCAGGGCCCGACGGCACATTTCCGGTTGATCAAGCGGCTGGCCTATTAGCGATGCACTGCATGGTCCGTGGTCAATCGCCCACCGACTATGTTGTGATGATCGAGGCGGAAACGGACATCCTCGAAGGACTCAGCGAGAAGGCGGAAAAGCTCCTGCAAGCGGGCCACTCCGTCAGCGGCCCAGTCAAACTGACGCGCCGAGAAGAAGAGGTGCTCGGTGGCGTTATGCGCAGCCTGGCCAATAAGGAGATCGCCGCCATGCTGAATCTTTCCGAGCGCACCATCAAGTTCCACGTCTCTTCTTTGCTCGCGAAATTCGGTGTGCGCGGCCGCATGGAACTTGCCCTCGAAGCCTCTCGCAAAGCGATCCCATCCGCTTCGATGCCCTTGGCAATTGGCTCGCATGATGCCGTGAACTTCAGGCCGCGGCCGCATGATTACCGCGCCGCCGCCAGGAGAGCATCTGTCGTTCATCTTGCGAAGCCGCAAATGAGGGCCTAAGGCTGCTTCTGCGACAACACGGTCTCAAAAAATAGACAGGCCCGATCCGATTCCGTCGGACCGGGCCTGTCGCATTTGCAATGTTCTACTTCGCGGTTCTACTTTTTCGCAGTTGCAAAGAGGTCGCTGGCAGCGTCCCAGTTGACTACGTTCCACCAAGCCTTGATGTAATCCGCGCGGAGGTTCTGATACTTCAGATAGTAGGCATGCTCCCAGACGTCCAGCCCGAGCACGGCCTTCCCGCCGAGGAGGTACGGCGTGTCCTGGTTTGGCGTTGAATCGACCGCCAGTTTCCCGTCTTTCACCAGCAACCAGGCCCAGCCGGAGCCAAAGCGCCCTAGCCCGGCCGTGGAAAATTTCGCCTGAAATTCCGCAAACGATCCAAAGGTGGAGTTGATCGCAGCGGCCAAGTCCCCTTTCGGTTCACCACCGCCGCCTTTCTTCATCAGTTTCCAGAAAAGCGAATGGTTCCAATGGCCCCCGCCGTTGTTACGCACGGCAGCCCTGATGTTGTCCGGAATGGAATCGAGACCCTTCAAAAGATCGTCGATTGACTTTGCTTGCAGATCAGCATGGCCTTCCAGCGCCTTGTTCAAGTTGGTGACGTAGGCGCCATGATGTTTGTCGTGATGGATTTCCATCGTTTTCGCGTCAATATAGGGCTCGAGTGCGTCGAACGAATACGGCAGCGGTGGGACAGTGAATGCCACGGGTTTTTCCTCCATCGTGAGATTTGGTTTGAAATCTGAATTTGCGCGGGAGCGCAAAATACCGGGCGCAGAGTTTCCTGCCCCGAGCAATCCTGCGCCGAGGATACCCGTGTCGAACAAAAACGTACGACGATTCATGGGAACTCCAACAGTACGGAGTGTCAATCGACCTGCCAGCTGCATTATACAACTTGTACGGGCGCCATGATAACTCCGCCAAAGAGAGGTACAACCTTGCCAGTTCTGCCGAATTACCGGACTCGTGACAGCCTGCAAGTCATTAAGATAACACCGGCGAATTCTCGAGGGCAAAACTCACAGCACACAGGTGTCTGGCGATCGAGGCAGAGTGTCAGTGACTTCACGATATTGCTAGCACCAGGCTCGCTGGGTATAATGGCGCATCGCGTTCGCAGGCATTCGGTTCTAAACCGCTGAACTGCGCCAATCTAGATCTGCATCCGTCAGGGTCAAGCTCAAAAGGAGAACGTCATGACCAATCTGAGTGGTTGGGACCAAGTTTTCCGTTGGCTGCATGTTTTTGCCGGGATTGTATGGATTGGGTTGCTCTATTTTTTCAACTTCGTAAATGGCCCGTTCGCAGGAACACTCGACGCGGATTCCAAGAAAAAAGTCGTGCCAGAATTAATGCCACGCGCGCTCTTCTGGTTTCGCTGGGGTGCGGCCTGGACGTGGGTTACAGGAGTGCTGCTCCTCGGTATCGTCTTCTACAGCAACCGGACCCTTCTTCTAGATAATCCGGACAAGGGCTGGGGTTTGGGCGCAATCGTGATGGTGGCCGTCACCTTCCTTGCTGTGTTCCTTTATGACGCCTTGGCAAAGTCCGCGCTGGGAAAAAACATAAAGGTGCTCGCCACAGTGGGTTTCGTCCTCATCGGAGTGGTGATTTTCCTGATGGCGGGATGGGCTCACTTCACTTATCGCGCCTACCTGATCCACACCGGGGCGATGTTCGGTACGATCATGGCATTTAACGTTTGGTTCAGGATCTGGCCAGGCCAGCAGAAAATCATCACGGCAATCAAAAACGGCCAAGCGCCTGATGCGGCAGTTGTCGCGCTGGCGGGCTCGAGGTCGCGACACAACACTTACCTCTCGCTCCCGCTGATCTGGGCAATGCTCAACTTCCATTCCGCGTATTTCGCAGGGGGCAATCTCGGAATTCAAGCAAGCTGGGCATGGGCCGTCATGCTGGTCGTGATACTAGTGGGATGGCACATCATTTGGCAATGCTATAAGAAGGCGGGAAAGGTTAAAGGTTTCTAGGTGATGTTCTCTACCGCTTGGTAACTCCGCCGAAGAGAGAACAAACCAGCCAGCTCGGCTGAATTACGCACCTCGCGCCCTTATTCGATGCGCGCTAGCGCCCATCGGGCAGATTCGGCAATCAACGGCTCAGGCGAAGCCGACAGACGCTCGAGTAGTGCGCCAATCCGTGCATGATCCGCTGTGTCGCGCCGCAACGAAGAATTCCCCAACGCGATGCAGGCATTACGCACCAACCCTCGCCACTTTGCCCTCTTGATCGGGCTGCCTCTGAAAAACTGCCGAAACTCTTCCTGGCTCATTCCTGCCAACCACTCCAGCCTCGGCAGGAAGAGCGCTTCTTCTCGCATCGCCTCGCTGTCCAGCGAATCAACCGTTCTAGTCTGTCTCTCTTCATCCGCCGCGAAAACCCTCGCCCGAAATTCCAGCGCTTCCGTCATCGGCGCCCTGCGGTTCCAAGGACATACATCCTGGCAGATATCGCAACCGAATACCTGCCATCCCATCGGCTCGCGCAACTCCTCAGGAATGCTCCCCCGGAATTCAATCGTCAGGTAAGATATGCATCGTCGCGCATCCATCACGTGGGGCGCCACCAAAGCTTCCGTCGGACAGGCATCGAGGCATCTCCGGCAAGTTCCGCAAAGGTCTGGAGGAGGAGCCTCACCCGCCGCTAGTGTTGGCGCGAGTTCGAGCGTGGTCAATATTACCCCAAGAAAAAAGAAGGAACCTATCTCTTGATTCAGCAGTAGCGTGTTCTTCCCGGCCCACCCGAGTCCCGCATATTTCGCAAGGATGCGTTCCTGTACCGGCCCGGTGTCCGCGTACACGCGCGCTTCGAACGGCTGAGTAAATTGCCCTCGCATTGCCGCGACAATCGCTTCGAGCTTCTCCCGCAGCACCTCGTGATAATCCTGCCCCCACGCGTAACGCGATATCCAGCCGCGTGGTTCGCCAGCTTCTGCATGCGCCGCCGCGACTGTCGAGTACGGCTTCTCGGTGTTGTAATTCAGCGCGCACACAATAACGCTGCGAATCCCCTCGAGGACGCCCCAGGGATCGCTCCGGCGAGGGTCGCTGAGATACTTCATCTCTCCGGCATAGCCGCTCTCGAGCCACTCTGGCATGTGCGCCAGTTCCGGAAATTCCTGCGCTCGCACCACGCCGCATAAGTCGAACCCCTCCGCCTTCGCGCGTCCCACGATCCACGCCGTCTCTGCGCCACTTCGGATGAACATGTCCATCGGCACGATTGTGCCGCATTTTGGCCTTCCGCGCGAAGCACACAAATAGAAAAGGGCCCCGCCTCACGGCGAAGCCCGCGAATTGATTTCAATTAGCTGTGGGGAGTCACATTTTCCGCTTGCAAACCCTTCGGCCCTTGCTTCACTTCGAATTCCACTTGCTGCCCTTCATTCAGCGTTTTATAGCCGTCCGTTTGGATAGCGGAGAAATGGACGAAAACATCTTCGCCCGATTGTCTCTGGATGAATCCATACCCTTTGGACGCATTGAACCATTTCACCACACCTTGTTCTTTGCTCAACTTCGGTACTCCTCTGCCGTTGGAATAGCGTCGGGCCGGAAGGGCCGCTGGCCGTGGTTGACCGCTTTGCGGTCAACCATTCAAAGAACTGCTCGCGCAGGTCTTCAAGGGAGGCGGTACTTCTGTGCCTGCAAACGCGGGCGTATGCTGCCACAAAATTCGGGGCCAGTCCAGATGGGAACACTCCCTTACGGCGCCGAGATGTTTTGGACTCTTTTAGTCGAGCGGGAGCTATCGGAAACTGCGCACGGCTATCTGCTCGTCGGAATACACGTCGAAAACAGTATAGAGCTTGGTGATCTGCAGCAGATCGTGCACCTTCTTCGTCAGATGCAGAAGCTTCAGCTCTCCGCCGCGGTTCTTCACCGAGGTGTAGCCGCTTACGAGTTCGCCGATTCCCGAACTGTCGATGTAATCCACGTCGGCGAGATTCAGCAATATCCGGATGCGCTTCTGCTCTAGCAACTCGTGGAGGGTCTTCCGAAGCAGCGCGCTACCATCGCCCAGCGTAATCCGCCCGCTCATATCCAAGACCGTCACCGGTCCGGCGTCACGGTAAGTGGCACGCAATATCATCGATTACTTTCTCTAAGTTCCCTGGTGCGGCGCGGCACTCTGCCCGCCGCTTCCACTCTGACCATTGGGAGATGGGTTGCCCGGGCGGGGCAATTTTTTTGACATGATGATCTCTGCCCCACCGGTTCGCCCAGGCACCACGTCAAATTCATCCATGAACGCACGCATCAAAAATATGCCCCGCCCGGAAGTGCTGAGCAAGTTCTCCTCGGCCAGCGGGTCCGGCACATCTCGCAGATTGAAGCCCTTCCCCTCATCCACCACATGAATGGTCATCTTGTCCTGGGTCAGATCGACGACGAGATAAATCTTTTTCCCCGGGCGTTCTTGATTGCCGTAATGAAATGCGTTGATCACGCCCTCGCGTACAGACATCCCAATACGGTAACACTCATCTTCGCCAAATCCCGCCGCTTCCGCCACGCGCAGACACATCTCCTCGGCGAGATTTACGCTTTCAACCTCAGTCTCTAATGTAACTTCGAGGTGCTTGCTTTCTGGCGTCACGCGTTGCCCCGTCACGGCCGGTAAAGCCGCTCTTCGAGAGCAGTTATCCGTAACATAGCACGGGAACGCAAGTCAATGGAGCACCGAGGAGTGAGGTCTCGTCTTCGCGGGCGCCAGGGTCGGCCTCAATAATGGACAGGTTGTGTGGCAGTTCTGCCCTACGCCCAATAGGAACGGTCCAGGGTGCGGTATTGAATGGCTTCGCTCAGGTGCCGCGGCTCGATACTCGTTGCCGCATCCAGATCTGCAATTGTTCGCGCCACCTTCAAGATCCGGTCATGCGCCCGCGCCGAAAGCCCCAGCCGTGTAATGGCATTTTCCAGCAGTTTCTCTCCATCCGGCGTAATCGCGCAGTGTTTCCGGATCATCTTCGGCACCATCTGTGCGTTGGAATAGATCTTCTTCTCACCGCTAAAGCGTTCGAGTTGCCGGCCCCGCGCCTGCAGCACCCGCTGCCGCACCGCCGCTGAATCTTCCGCCGAAGATGGTGCCCGCAGCTCTTTGTATTTCACCGCCGGTACTTCGATGTGAATGTCGATGCGGTCGAGCAGCGGACCTGAAATCTTCGACACGTACCGCTGGATCATCGGCGGCGTGCAGTGGCAGTCCCGCGTCGGATCGCCGAAATATCCGCACGGACAGGGATTCATCGCCGCCGCCAGCATGAACCGCGATGGAAAAGTCACGGAAACCGCCGCCCGGGCAATCGTCACGGCTCCGTCCTCGAGCGGCTGCCGCATGACTTCCAGCACATTCCGCTGAAATTCCGGCAGTTCATCGAGAAAGAGCACGCCATTGTGCCCCAGCGAAACTTCTCCCGGCCGCGGGACCGCTCCGCCGCCGATCAAGCCGGCATCGCTGATGGTGTGATGCGGCGAGCGAAATGGCCGTGTCCCCACCAGGCCGCGGCTGTCCTCCAGCACCCCCGCAACACTGTGAATCCGCGTCGTCTCGATCGCTTCCTCGAGCGACATCGGCGGCAGGATCGTGGGAATGCGCTTTGCCAGCATCGTTTTCCCCGCGCCCGGCGGTCCGATAAACAAAATGTTGTGTCCCCCGGCGCATGCCACTTCCAGCGCCCGCTTCGCCGCTTGCTGCCCATGCACGTCCCGGAGGTCCACGGAATACTGCGCCGCCTCCGATAGCATCTGCTTGGCATCCACGTGCACCGGCGCAAACGATTCCGGCGAATTCACCAAATCCACCGCTTGCGGCAACGACTTCAGCGCAAAAACGTTCACACCTTCCACCACCGCCGCCTCACGCGCATTCGCTTCCGGCACCGCGAGCGACTTCAGTCCAAACTCCTTCGCCGCCAAAGCGGCTGAGAGCGCCCCGCGCACCGACCTCACGCTCCCATCCAGGGACAATTCTCCCAGGAACATGCACTGGTCCAGCCTCTTGCCGAAAAACTGCCCCATGCACCCGGCCAGCCCAAGCGCCATCGGCAAATCAAACGCCGAGCCCTCTTTCCGAACATCCGCCGGCGCCAAGTTGATCGTCACTCCCTGTCCGTGCGGAAACTCAAACCCGCAATTTCGCAGCGCCGATTTGATTCGCTCGCGGCTCTCTTTCACCGCGTTGTCCGGCAAACCCACCACGTTGAAATCCTGCATACGTGCCGAGCCCACGTCCACCTCGACCTCGACGAGGTAAGCGTCGATGCCATAAACGGATGCGCTGAGCGTCTTGAAGAGCATGGTAGAGGGAAGCCGCGTGGCCAAGCGACGCGCGAAGCATAAATCAATCCGCCACTATACGCCAGATATACTCCTGCCGTGGCAAGTGGCAGCTTAACTCCGCTCAGGTTCGGAAGAAAAAGCCTGCCCTGCCCCTCGAATGCAATCCAGAATGCACAAATGGTGCTTCCGGGCCAGCCTTCTTGACTAGCAAACAAGGTAAGTGCAGAATGCCCGACGATTGATCCTTCGAACTTATCCAGCTGCCGCACAACAGTCAGAAAACGACAGGAGATCGCATGGAAAACTCTTCCCGGAAAATGAAAGATCGCCGCAAGTTTTTGCGGATGCTGGCGGGCAGCCCTTTGCTGGCTTTGCCGGGACCCTCGCACATCCTCCTGCAAAAGCTATTGGCATCTGGGCATATGGAGACCAAGGAGGTGTTCCGTCTGTTCGAGGGCCTCGAGCAAGGCGAAGCTCTGATTACCAGCCCCGACCAAGCATTTGACGTCATGGATTTCGAGCCGGTCGCGCGCAAGACCCTTCCTCCCGCGCACTTCGGCTTCCTGGCGACCGGTGTGGATGACGATGCCACAGTGCGCGCCAATCGAGAGGGCTTTACGAAGTTGCAGATTCGCACGCGCCGATTGATTGATGTGAGCAGCATTGACACGTCCGTGCGTTTGTTCGGCACCAGTTGGGACAATCCCATCGCGCTCTCTCCAGTTGGGGATCAAAAAGCATTCCATCCCGAGGGCGAGGTCGCGGTTGCCAAAGCTGCCCGAACCAAGGGACACCTGCAAATTCTGTCCACGGTCACCAGTTTCTCGGTGGAAGATGTTACAGCCGCTCGGGGCGCGCCCATTTGGTTCCAGCTCTACGCGAACAACGTTTGGGAAATCGTGCGCGCGATGATCAAGCGCGCCGAAGCGGCGAGCTGTCCGGTACTCGTGCTGACGGTGGACTTAAAGGAAGGGAGCAACCGGGAGACATTGTTCCGAGCTGAGCGAGCGGACTCTCGCCAGTGCAGTATGTGTCATACAAACGGATTTGTCGGATTCAGCAGGGTCGCCGCCCGCCCCATGTTTGCCGGCCTTGATATCTCAAAGGCCACCAACTTGATCTCCCCGGCATTGACCTGGGATTACGTGAAGCGCCTGAAGGATACGACGACAATGAAACTCGTTCTCAAAGGCATCGTCACGCGCGAGGATGCCCAGCTCGCGGTCGAGCATGGAGTCGACGGCATCATTGTCTCAAACCATGGCGGCCGGGCGGAGGAAACTCTGCGTTCGTCCATCGAGAGCCTGCCGGAAGTTCTCGAAGGTTCCGCAGGAAAAATTCCCGTGCTCGTTGACGGAGGGATTCGCCGCGGCACCGACGCCTTCAAGGCGTTGGCTCTGGGAGCAACGGCTGTTGGCATTGGCCGCCCCTACATTTGGGGATTGGCGGCATTCGGGCAGGCGGGTGTCGAAGCTGTGCTGACGATACTCCGGCGCGAGCTGCAGACGATCATGCGGCAGGCCGGCACAACCTCGATCGATAAGATCACATCCGCATATTTGGCTAAAAAATCCTGATAACACACATCCCCGGAGCGAAGCGCTCTGCCGTGCTCGGACGAGAAATATTCGCACTCTCACTGAAAGCGCGTTTTCGCATTGCTTCGCTTTACACCCAAGTCACCGCCACGTATATTGGCCCTACCGGAAATGAGCACGAACTCCATCACGCGTGAGGTTGACCGATGACTGGCTGGATTATTCTGGGCGTCCTCTTTCTGATCGTCGTGTTTCTCATCGGCATGTACAACGGCTTGGTGCGGCTCAAGGTGACGTGCGATAACGCCTGGGCCGACATTGACGTTCAGCTCAAGCGCCGCTATGACCTCATCCCGAATCTCGTCGAAACCGTGAAGGGCTACGCCGGACACGAAAAAGGCACCCTTGAAGCGGTCATCAACGCCCGCAACCGCGCCATGAGCGCTACGGGCCCATCCGACAAGGCCCAGGCAGAGAACATGCTCTCCGGCGCGCTGAAGAGCCTCTTCGCCCTCGCCGAGGCGTATCCTCAACTCCGCGCCATCGAGAGCTTCACCTCGTTGCAAAATTCTCTTACACAAATCGAGGATACCGTCCAAAATGCGCGCCGCTACTACAACGCCGTCGTCCGCGACCTGAACACCAAGATCCAGCAATTCCCCACGAACATCTTTGCCGGGATGCTTGGATTCAAGACGCGCGAGTTCTTCGAGGTCTCTGCTCCTGCCGAGCGCGAAGCGCCCAAGGTCAGCTTCAACGCGCCCACCGCGTAAGCGCCGGACCATGGCCCGCACCGTGCGCCTGCGCCCCAATCGGCTACGCTGGCTGTTCGCTGCCGCCCTTCTTGCGGCCGTTCTCTTCCCGCCGGCATCGGCTCTCACGACGCGCGAGCTGCGCATCGAAAAGTTCGACGCCGAAATCACCGTCATGCCCGACAGTTCGATCGACGTCACCGAAAACATTCAGGCCCGCTTCATCGGAACAAATTGGCACGGCCTGTACCGCACAATTCCCGTCGAGTACGTCAGTCCCCAGGGCTTCAACTACACGGTCTTCCTCACCGTGAAACGCGTCACCGACGGCAACGGCAACAAGCTCAAATTCGAATCCAGCCGCGAGCGCCACTATCGCAAGCTGAAAATCTACGTGCCTGACGCCGACAATTCTCAGCAGACCATCTCTATCGAATACACCGTCTCCGACGGCCTGCGCTTCTTCGAAGATCACGACGAGCTCTACTGGAACGTCACCGGCGACGAGTGGGACGTTCCCATTCAAGAAGCCAGCGCCCACATCGTTCTTCCCGCGGGCACCACTAACATCCGCACCAATCTCTTCACCGGCGGCTACGGCTCGCGCGCGCGGGAGGCAGACGCAGAAGTTGTGGGCAACGGCGTTGACATCCGCACCCGCGCCGCTCTCGGCTATCACGAGGGCCTGACCATCGCCGTGGCCTTCGACAAGGGCTTCGTTCACGAGCCGACTGCCGCAGACAAAGTCGGCCTCTTCCTCCGCAGCAACTGGCCCCTCGGTTTGCCCATCGCTACTTTTTTTCTAATGTTTTATTTGTGGTGGACTCGAGGCCGCGATCCACGTCTGCGCCCCATCGCCGCCCAATACGAGCCGCCTGACCAGCTCACGCCTGGCGAAGCTGGGACGCTTGTCGACAACTCCGCTAATCTGCGCGACATCACCGCTTCCATCGTCGATCTCGCTGTGCGCGGCTATATCCTCATCGAAGAAAAAAAGAAGGACCACCTGATGGGGCTAATTCACGACAAGGACTACATCTTCCACCTCCGCAAGCCGCGCGCGGAATGGTCTTCGCTCAAGCCGCACGAACAGGAACTGCTCGGCGGCATCTTCTCCACGGGATCGGACACCGTAACTCTCTCCGACTTGCACAACCAGTTCTATCAATATCTGCCCAGCATCAAGAGCCGCATCTTCGATTCTCTTGTCACGCACGGTTATTATCGCCGCCGCCCGGACAGCGTTCGCAGCACCTACATCGGCATGGGTTTCGTCATCGGCTTGATCGCAGTGTTTCTTGGCATCAAGATGGCGAGCGTCCTGGGCATGGCACCGCTGACGTTCATCGTCGCCGGAGTCCTCTCCGGCGGTATTATTTGCGGCTTCGGCTGGTTCATGCCTGCGCACACCGATCAGGGGGAGCGCGCCCTGGAAGGCGTCCTCGGATTCGAAGACTTCCTTGCTCACGTTGAATCCGACCGCTTTAACCGCACGGTGAAAACTCCTGAAATGTTCGAAAAGTTCTTGCCGTTCGCCATGGCCCTCGGCGTCGAGAAAAACTGGAGCAAGGCTTTTCAGAACATTTACACCCAGCCACCGAGTTGGTATCAAGGCGGCTACGGCCCCAATTTTTATCCCGCCATGTTCGTGAATGATCTCAATGTCATGTCCTCGCAAGCGGGCAGCATCATGACTTCGGCTCCGCGCAGCTCCGGCGGCTCCGGATTTGGTGGAGGTGGAGGCGGCGGTTTTTCCGGCGGAGGCTTCGGCGGCGGCGGCGGTGGCGGTTTTTAGCCCGACCAGTAGCCCTAAGAACTACGACGCAACGATTGTCTCTGTCTCTTTACCCGCATGTCCGCAAATCCGCTTCGCGGTCCTTACCCACGTCTATTTCGTGCGCTCCTCGCCGCGGTGACCTTCGCCTGCTTCCGGCGCCGCGTATGGTGCTCGTGTTCCAGTAATTCATTGATCGCGCGAACCAGTTGAAGACCGTTCGATCGCAGCTCGCTGATGCGGTGACGCGCCACCTGCTCGAGCAACCGCTCCCCGCGGGGCATCAGCGACACCAGCACGCGCCGGCGGTCCTCTCGGTTGCGCGACCGGATCACATACCCGTGCGCCTGCAACCGATCAATCAGCTCAACAACGCTGTGATGCTTCAGCGCCAGCCTCTCTGCCAGTGTTCGGACCGTCGCCTCTTCGCCCTCCGGCAATCCGCGGATCGCCAGCAGCAACAAATATTGCTGCGGCTCCAAACCAGCCGCGCGAGCCACGGAATCCCCTTCGCGTAGGAAATGCCGTATGCGGCAGCGCAACTCCGCCAGTGCGCGGTATTCCCCTGTGGTGATTTCCGTCGCCATGTTTGTAGTATATCGTAATGCGATATACTCGGTCACTCACACCCGGGCACCGTTCGTATGGGTAAGCATCGGAAGTTCGTTCTGGGATCAGAGCGTCTTGCGGAAAGCCTTTTGCGTCTTGTAATGCTCGTAACCTTGTCGCTCGTAAAACTTGTGGGCGCGTTCCCGGATCACGTTCGAACGCAGATTGACGCTACCGCAGCCGTGTCTTCGCGCCCATTCCTCGGCGGCTTCCAGCAGCCGCGCACCGGCACCCAGACTTCGCTGTCCTTCTGCCACCACCAGCCCGTTCACCTCCGCCCGCGTGTCCGCCTCCACAAGATTGGCGACGCTAACGTGCAGCCAGCCGATCAGACCCCCAGCCGCTCCCCGGTTCGAGCCGCCATCCTTGACTTCCGCGACGAACAGCGCATGTTGCGACGCGGGCGCCAGCTTTCCCAGCCTTCTCGCAATTTGCGTGCTGGTCGCGGGATACCCGAGCTGGCCAGACAACTCCGCGAGTGAGTTGGCATCGCTGCGCCGCGCCCGCCGAATCTTCACTTCCCCTTGTTTGGCTACCGCTGGCATCTCACCACGCTGCTTTCCGCCGCAATCGTCTTTGGACTGCATCACTCTTCAACTCGCGCAATGCATCGGCGGCGATCCATCGCGCTGATCGCGACCCCTGTTGCCGAATTCTCTCCGCCGTGTTGATTGCCGCTCTATTCAGCCTCAGATTTCTTTTGCCGATATTCCGCAATGCCCAGTTCACAGCCTTGCGCACAAAATTCCGCTCGTCATAGGCCTCGCGCTCGATCACTCGCAAAAACCGTTCGAATCGCGCGTCCGGAGCGGTTTTATCTTTGTAACTCATATAAGCGGCCAGCGAGAATGCCGCGCGCTTTTCAAACTCCTCGCGCCGACGGCTCCATGCATTGATCTTGGTCCAAGCGGGAGCCGCGTGCACATACAAGTAACAGCATGCCGCATCCACAAGATCCCACGAGTTAAACTCACGCACCCAGCGCTCCATTTGCCCGGACGTCACTTTGCCGGATTCCCCAATGAGCGTGGCGAGAATGCGCGCTTCATGGATGCCGCTACTCCAGAGTTGTTCCGCGAGTTCGTGATTTTTGCCAATGCGCCGCGCCAGAGCATGCAATACCGGCGCGGAAATCCCATGCGCCTTCGGAACGTTCACACCAAAGTACGCCATCTTCTCTCGCACTTTGGAATTCGCGAGGCTTTTCAACTCCCGCAGCACCTGAGCCTTCGTCCACCGTTCCTCTTTTTGCGAACGACGCCGGCTCTTAGAACGTCTTGTCTGAATCGAGTAGGATCGTGACCGGCCCTTCATTCACCAGCTCCACGGACATCGTCGCCTGGAAAACACCTGTCGCTACATTCACGCCGAGCCCTCGCAACGAGGCGCTGAACTCTTCGTACAGCGCTTTCGCCTTTTCCGGAGGGGCCGCTGCGATGTAGCTTGGCCGCCGCTGCCCGCGCGCATCGCCATATAGAGTGAACTGCGACACAACCAGCGCGCTTCCCTTTGTCTCCAGTAGCGAGCGGTTCATTTTCCCCTGTTCGTCTTCAAAGATCCGCAGATTGGCCACCTTCTCCGCCATCGAAGCTGCCACCGCAGAGCTATCCTCGCGGCCTACTCCGAGCAATATCATGAGCCCCGCGCCGATCTCTCCCGCCACGCGCCCTTTCACTGTGACTCGCGCGCCGCTCACCCTCTGTACCACGGCTCGCATATTCCCGGCGTCAGCGCTTTTCCTGTGTGCTTTGCGAAGACTTCCTCGGTAGCATCTCCGGCAACTCCGCCACGTTATAAGCGAAAACCGCCAGCACCTGAGCGCCTTCCGTCAGGTCATCCCACCGCACACGGTCCAGCGTGTCCGCCTGCGAATGGTGCGTTTGATCGTAATCCGCGTTGTCTTGCACACACCAAAATGCGGGCACGCCTGCCTCATCGAATGGCACATGGTCGGTCCCGCCTTCCGTTCGCAGGCTTGGCTCCGCCAATCCAACATCTTTGGCCCTTGCCAGAGGATTCAGCACGCGGTCCATCGTCTCCCGCGCACCGTAATTCGCCATCAACCCGACCGTCAGCACTTTTCCCGTGCCGCTGTCGTGCACTAGCACGCCGGAAATCTTTCCCAGTTCGTCCTTGTGCGCTTTCACGTATTCTCTCGATCCGTTCAGCCCCTGCTCTTCTCCTGTGAACAGCACAAACCGGATCGTCCGCTTCGGCTTTATGCCCAGCTTCTGCAAAGCGCGCGCCGCCTCCAGTACCGCCATCGAGCCCGTGCCATTGTCCGTTGCGCCCGTCCCCAAATCCCAGGAATCGAGGTGCGCGCCGATGATCACGACCTCGTCGGGCTTTTCGCTGCCGCGTATCTCCGCGACTGTGTTGTAGACCTCCATCGGTTTCGTGCTAAACGTGTTCTGAATGTTTATTTCAGCTTCCACGGGTCCCGCATCGAGTAGCCGCCATATCAACTGCTGATTCTCTCGCGTGATCATCGCGGCCGGATGCGGCCCAGGCTGATAGTCGCGCCTGACGGGGATCATGTTCATCAGGCCATACGCCTTCTCCGATGAGAAGAGCACTGCTGCCACCTTCTCTTGCGAGAAGAACTCCGCTTCCGCCCTGAGTAGCCGGATGTAAGCGCGGTAATCAAACGGTGTCTCGCTTTTTGGATGCGCCACAGGAATCGTGCTCTCGTCCCAGGGTGTCAACAGCGGATTTTGCGGCGGCACCATTTCTGCCGGACGCCCGACAAGCACGATCGCGCCGTTGAGTTTCCCTTTGTACTTTTCCAAATCCTCCGGTTTCTCCACCACGATTCCCATCACTGGTCCTCGCACGGTGCCATTCGTGCCCGGCGACCAGCCCGCCGCCGCGAGGGTCAGCACTTGCGAAGCTGGAGAAACAATTCGCCCCATTGCCGCGCCCCGTGTCCAACTATTCGCGATTGTCCACGGCTCAAGGTGCACATTGGAAAGCCCTATTTCTTTGAACCGGTCCACCGTCCAACGGCTCGCTTGATCCAGCTGTCCTGTGCCTGTCAGTCTCGGGCCGATGCGATCCGCCAGATACTGTAAATTCGCTCTCAACTCCGGTTCGCCCGCTTTCACCTGCTCCAGAATTTTCGCGTCCATCTCTGAAATCGGATCCGGCTTCGGTGCCTCGTCCTTCGCGGCGTCCTTCTTCGCTGCGTCCTTCGATGGCCGGTATGACAGCGGCCGCCTTGGCAGCATTCCGGGCAGCCCGGCCGTGTTATATGCCCACGCCGCCAGTAACTGCGCACCCTGATTCAAGTCGTCCTTCCAAACTTTGTCGAACGTGTCCGACTGGCTGTGGTGCGTCTGGGAATATTCAGCGCCGTCCTGAATGCAGAAAAAGCCAGGCACTCCCACGTCGTCAAAAGAAGCGTGGTCCTGGCCGAACGAGCGCGCGGTGCTCGGCTCCAGCAATTTCAGCTCATGCAACGGCGCGAGCACCTGGTCCACCAGCTCCCGGTCCTGATAGTTGTCGTGCAGCCCGAGCTTCAGCACGCGGCCCGTCCCCGTGTCATGCACCAGCACCGCGGAAATCTTCTCGAGATCATTCTTATGCGCCTCCGCGTATTTCACGGAGCCGACCAAGCCTTCTTCCTCCCCGGTGAACAGCACAAACCGGATCGTCCGCTTCGGCTTCAGATCGAGCTTCGCCAGCGCCCGCGCCGCTTCCAGCACCGCCATCGAGCCTGTTCCGTCGTCCGTTGAACCCGTGCCGAGATCCCACGAATCAAGATGGGCGCCAAGAATCACCACTTCATCGGGCCTCTCACTCCCTCGAATCTCCGCGACCGTGTTGTAGACCTCCAAAGGTTTGTCGCTGAATGAATTTTTCATTTCGACTTCAACTTCCACGGTCGCGTGTTTCATCATCCGCCAAATCATCCGGTAGCCTTCTCCGGTGACAAATGCCGTCGGAATCTCGCCGATGTCAAAAGGTTCTTTGCTGATGTCGGTCATGTTCAGCAGGCCGTGGGGCTTATTCGAATCGCGCAGGATCGCAGCCACTCCTTCTTCCTTGAGAAATTTTATTCGCGCGTTGGCCGCTTCCTCCTCGGCGGCAAACGGTAAGGGCGCGGGTGGCTGGCCGTACGTCGGCGGAGGCGCCTGCATCGGCCGCAATGCCGGCGACGGCACGTTCCTTCGCGGCGGCGACAGGCTCTGTGGCTCCTGATAAATGACGATCGCGCCCTTCAGCTTCCCGCGGAATTTCTCGAAGTCCTCTTTTTTCTTCGCGTCAAAATAAACCACGGGCCCGCGCACCGCCCCCGGCGTGCTCGGCGACCATCCCGCCGATGCGATCGTCAATGGATGCGGCCCGGGGCTTACGATATTCGCTCGCGCCGTCCCTCGCGTCCATCCATGGGAAATCGTCCAGGGCTCCAAGTGCGCGTTCGCCATCCCGTACTTCTGAAACATATCCCTGGTCCAATCGTTCGCCTGCTTCAGCTGTGGTGAGCCCGTCAGCCTTGGCCCGATGTTGTCCGAAAGGTATTCGAGGTTCTGCATCACCTCGCTGTGTTCGCGAATCTCGCTGAGAATTTTCGTGTCGGCAGTAGCGAAGGAATTCGTCTCTTCAGTTGAAGACCACGCCATTCCACCACGCACTCCGACAAGCACAAACGCAACTACAACCGCGAGCACAGCGATCCGGCGTGTGTTCATTCCTTGCTCCCTCTAATGGCCAATTTGAAACTCAAGAAAGAAGATGTCTTCGTTCGGTTGGCCTCGAGCTGCTGGACTTTTTCCGCGGCTTGCTCCCCCGCATAGGCAAGGGAAGTGTTAGCGCAGAACCTCTGGGCGCCGGCTGGCAACGCGGACAAAAATAGCTGCTCCGCCCGGCCACAATCGTTCGCCGGATCGGCTTTCCGCATCGGTAGCACCGTTTGCCCTCGCGTCCGTAGGCTCGATGGCGCCGCTGATATTCTCCCGGCTGGCCCTCGGCGTCAAGAAAATCGGAGATTGACGACCCACGCATCGCGATTGCTTTTTCCAGAATTGTCCGGAGCGCATGGTGCAGCGCTTCGGCCTGTTGTCGCGTCAGACGCGCTCCCAAGCGCGCCGGATGAATCTTCGCCCTCCACAAACTTTCATCCGCATAGATATTTCCCACGCCGCGCAGCACGCCCTGATCGAGCAGCAGCGCCTTGATTCGCGCTCGCCGCGTCCGTATTCGCGCCACGAATTCCTCCGCACTGACCGCCAACGGATCGGCTCCAAACCTATGCAACTCCTCCTGGAGCGCCACTCCTTCAAGGTACGCCATGCGCCCAAAACGCCTGGCGTCCGCGTAACGCAACTCGCGCCCGTCATCCAGCAGGAAACACGCATGCGTATGCTTCTCGCAAGGTTGCGAAGCAGGATGCGGCGCGATATGCCCCGTCATCCCAAGATGGACAAGCAACGACGCTGAAGCGCCATTGCCACTGGTTGCCCCGATCGACGCAGACCCACTACCCCCTGCTCCCGCTGGCGGCATCAACCGCAGCAGCATGAATTTTCCGTATCGCTCGACGGCTGCAATCTGTCTTCCGGGCAGATGTTGTTCCAGCGCCACCGGATCATCAATAAAATCCGTTTTCCCCAGGGTGACGGACAAAATTCGCCGGCCCAGAACGCTCTGGCGTAATCCGCGTGCGACCGTTTCGACTTCGGGAAGTTCCGGCATGAGGAGATACGCCCTCCAACATAGCACACACGCCCTAAGGAGGGCCTTTCGTGTTCACCCTCGCCGGGCGACCGCGTCTTCAATTATCTCGAGTCCTGCTATTTCGTTGAGGTTTTCGCACCACTCGGTGGCGGCCAGAAGTCCGGATCAATGTTTGCTGGAATTTGAAGCGCATCAAGGCAGCAAAGCAAACACCCGCACGGCCCCACCTGACCCTCCTTCCAGCTTGATGGGCGCCACCACCAGAAACGCACCTGATTCCGGCAGTTCACTCAAGTCGGCAAGATTCTCGAGTTGGTACAAACCCGCCCCCAGCACCGCGTGATGCACCGCAAAATCCTCAGACGCCCCGTAATCCGCGCTCATTGTGTCGCAGCCCAGTCCGCTGACTTTTCGTTCGATCAACACTTTGGCGGCTTCCACCGAATACCCCGGAAAGTGCATTCGCCCTTGCGCGTCCTGATTCCGGTAGCGCTGCGCGTCGGGCCAGCGCGAGGCCCAGCCCGTCCGCAGCAGCACGATCGCGCCCTCGGGAATTCGTCCGCGGCGCTTCTCCCATTCTTCGACCCGCGCGGCAGGAACTTGGTAATCCGAATCCTTCGCGCCCTCCGCGCGCACATCCAGCACCACGGCCGGGCCAAATAATTTTCTCGCTGGAATTTCATCCACGGTCATTTTCCCCGGCGGGAAATGAATCGGCGCGTCCAGATGCGTGCCGTAGTGCTCGAGCATCCAGAAGCTGCGTGTGAAATAGCCGTTCTTTTCTACGGTTGCGTTCACTCTCGCTTCAAACCACCGCGTATCGCCTGGCCACGGCACCAGCTTGTCGTTAATCGCGTAACTCAGATCAATCACGCGCGTCTTCCCGGAAGGAACGCCTTCAAGCACATCGTCTTTGTGCGGATTTTGCGGAAGAAGTGTCATACACGCGGTAAGGCAGACGTAGATGATACTGGAGCGGCCGACTACAGCCATCTCTCACCTCAGCGAAATCGCGGTAAGCAGCCCAGCGTCATCCCCGGCTGAATGGCGCGTCACGGCAGCGGAATCCCCGGCGTAGCCACGATTCCGGCCATGCGCAGGATTTCCTGGTACTCCATATCGGTGATCGAGGAAATGAGCACCCGCACGTTCTTCAGCAGTTTCATTTTTCTCAGCGCGGGATTGGTCCGCATCTCCGCCAGCGCCACCTGCCGCGGCAACCGCTCAAACGAGCGCAGGTCCGCCACCAAATTCTTCCCCTTATGGTCATGCGGATCCGGGTACGGGTCCCGTGTCACTTCCGCGATGGAATAGAGCGAGCGTTCCGGCGCCGAGTGGTAGCACAGTACTCGGTCACCCTTTCGGACCTGCTTGAGCGCACGAATGGCGTCGGGCTTTGCGCCGGCACCGTCCCACATCTCCTTACCCTTCACAAAAAGCGTATCCCAATGGTAGTGATGCGGGTCGGCGCTGAAGATCCAGTAGTGTCGTTGCGTGGTCGGTGTCGCCATTGAGGCTTCGAGTCGGCTGCAATATACATGTCGTGGAGGAAAAAGCGAAACAAAATGTTGGGGTTAGAAGGATTTAGCTTTCTGCAGAGGCCGCTTCTCCAACAAATCGGTAAGGACCGAGAGAACGGTAACCTGCCTATTTTCTATTACTTGAGAGATTACTTAACCGGCATTCACGTAAATCTCGTCTCCCCGTATCTCGACGGGGTAGCTATCGACCCCAACTGCCGGGTTCTGGCTAATCTTGGCCGTCGTCACGTCATACTCCCACCCATGCCACGGGCAGGTAACAATATTACCCTGGAGCGGCCCTTGCCCCAGCGGCCCGCCGCGGTGCAGGCAGGTATTGCTAATGGCGTAAAACTTTCCGCCGACGTTGGCCACAGCAACAGCCTTCCCCTCTACCTGAAATTCTTTGATCGTGCCTGGAGGGACTTCCGCTGTATTCGCAGCGCGCGCAAACGCCATGCTCTCTCCTTGTGAACGATCTACCGGGTCCTTCGGCGAAGTATATCCCCCGCTAAAAGTCGCGTCAAAGTCATCCATGCGTGCGAGATGCATCTGGCATCCTGCGAGAGAGCGTTTTCCAGTACGTTGCGGGACGAAGCCGCTGCATGATGTCGATTTGACGCGCATCAAAGCCAATGAGAATGCGCCGCTCGCGGCGCTCGACACCCCGCAGGATGCGCGTCGCGGCGTCTTCCGGCGACGTCTTGGCAAGCTGCGCTAATCGCGAGACGCTCTCCTCTTTTCTGGTCTTTGGCGCATTCGCCCCCAGCCGCCCCCGTGCTGCGATCGGCGTACGAATTCCTCCCGGATGCACGCACGAAACAAAAACGGAACTGCCTTCCAATTCGTGCCGGAGAGCCTCGGTAAATCCCCGCACGGCAAATTTGCTCGAGGAGTAAGCCGTCTGTCCGGCAGGTGCAACCATCCCGAATACGCTTGACAGATTTACGATTTGCCCGCGCGGCTGCTGCCTCAAGATGGGCAGAAAATATTTCACGCCATAAACGGTTCCCCAGAAATTGATTCCCATCAGCCAGCGAAGATCATCCAGCGAAATCTCCTCAAATGTGCCGTGCAGCGCCACTCCCGCGTTGTTGATCAGTAGCGTCACGCGGCCGTGCCTGCTGATCACATCTTTGGCGAAAGCGCTGATGCCTGCCTCGTCCGCAACATCCACGACGTGCGTCGAGACGGCAGCACCTTTTCTTGACAGCGCGTCAGCCGTCTCGACCAAACCTTTTTCGTCAATGTCCGCCAGCGCCAGTGCGGATCCCGCCGCGGATAACTGCTGCGCCAGCGCGCGCCCAATCCCGGACGCCGCGCCGGTCACCACCGCAACTCCCCCGCGCAAAAACGCCATCTTTGTGGATTGCTCATCCATTCGCAAGAACTTGCCTTCACGAACTCATACCATAGTTCAGGGCAGGCAAACAAACTTAGCGAGACGCGGAACACGGAGGGAAACTCTTCAGCAGGACTCGACCTTGACTTGGTTTCGGCCTCCCCGCTTCGCCGCATAAAGCGCCTTATCGGCTTGACGTACCAACGCGCCGATCTCCGGAGCCTCTTTGCCTTCAAAGCCGGTGATGCCAAAGCTCGCCGTCACCTTCACCTTCTGACCATTAAACGCAAATATCTGCGACCCGAATTGCTGGCGCAGACGATCAAGCGTCAATTCGATGTTCTCTCTATCGACGTGTGTGAGAATGAGCAGAAATTCGTCGCCCCCTAGCCGCCCGCTCAGGTCGGATGCCCGCGTATTCTCCCTCAGGATTTCTGCAAACCTCTGCAGCACGGCATCGCCGGCACCGTGCCCGTAATTGTCGTTGACGCTCTTGAACGAATCCAGATCCGCAATCACCACCCAGAACGGGTAGCCATGCCGTGCGGCGCCGCGCAATTGCCGGTTCGCCCATTCCTCGATCGCCCTGCGGTTCGCCAACCCCGTCAGATGATCCGTTCGCGCCGCTTCCTCCAAGAGCCGGTTCTTCTCCTCAATCTCCCGGTGCAGATCAATGATTCTTCGCCCCACCCCGATGCGCGCCAGCAGTTCGCTGGAGTCGAAGGGCTTGGTGAGATAATCGTCCGCACCCGCTGCCAATCCTTTCACGACGCTATCTTTTTCGGTCATGCTGGTCAGCAAAATGAGGTAGGTGTAAGAGTTCTGCGCATCGGACCGGATTCGCTGGCAGAGTTCGGGGCCGGAAAAGTCAGGCAGCATCCAGTCCGTGATGACGACGGCAGGTCTGTGTTCCTGGAAAAACCGAAGCGCTTCTTCGCCGCTTTTTGCGAACAGGAGGGTGCAGGGTTCGTCGGAAAGCGCATGCTCGAGGACTTTTCGAGAGACGGGCGAATCGTCTACCACCAGAATTTGAATGCCGTTTCCAGACTTGTTCATGCTTTGCTCGGCGTCGCGGCGCGGAAGAGCTAGGCGCGCTACCCCGTCAAAACGCGGAAAGGGGACTGGAACTATCCTAACAAAGGTTTGAATTTGCGGGGCTCTTCCGTGGGGCTGGTTACAGAAGTGGTTAAGCTTTCCTCGCCTGGTACTGTGGAGAAGCGGGGACTCTTGCCTGCTCTCGGGGAGCCTGCCTAACTTTCGATTCGAGCCAGGAGCTCAACGAATTTCTGTTTCCGCTCAGCCTGATCGTGCCCGCCTTCCGCGTCGGCGAGCTGCGTAATGTTCATCGAGCAGAACTTCGGCCCGCACATCGAGCAGAACTTCGCTTCTTTGTAGAAGTCATCGGGAAGATTTTCGTCGTGCATCGCCTTGGCAGTCGGTGGATCGAGCGAAAGCTCGAACTGCTTGTTCCAATCAAACAGGAATCGCGCATAGGAAAGCGCGTCGTCGCGGTCCCGCGCGCCGGGACGATGCCGTGCCACATCCGCGGCATGCGCCGCAATCTTGTACGCAATCACGCCCTGTTTCACGTCCTCCGCATTCGGCAGCCCGAGGTGTTCCTTCGGCGTGACGTAGCACAGCATCGACGCGCCGTGCCACCCGATCATGGCCGCGCCAATCGCGCTCGTGATGTGGTCGTACCCCGGCGCGATATCGATCACCAGCGGCCCCAGCGTGTAGAACGGCGCCTCGTGGCACCACTCCATCTCCTTGTCCACTTGCTCCTTGATCTTGTCCAGCGGGATGTGCCCGGGTCCTTCGATCATCACCTGCACGTCGTGCTGCCACGCTTTCTTCGTCAGCTCACCCAGCACTTTCAACTCCGCGAATTGCGCTTCGTCACTCGCATCCGCGATGCACCCCGGCCGCAGCCCGTCGCCAAACGAAAAACTCACGTCATGCTTCTTGAAGACTTTGCAAATCTCCTCGATGTTCTCGTAAAGGAAATTCTGCTTCTTGTGGTGTTCCATCCAGTGCGCCATCAGCGATCCGCCGCGGCTCACGATCCCCGTGATGCGCTTGCGCACAAACGGCACATGCTCGCGCAGCACCCCCGCGTGAATCGTCATGTAATCCACGCCCTGCTCCGCCTGCTCCTCGATCACTTCCAGCATCAGCTCAAACGTGAGGTCTTCCGGCCGCCGCACCCGTGAGATCGCTTCATAAACCGGCACGGTGCCAATCGGCACAGGCGATGCCTCAATGATGGCCTTGCGAATGGTGGGAATGTCGCCACCGGTCGAGAGGTCCATGACGGTGTCCGCGCCGTAATGCACGGCGTGGTGCAGCTTCTTCAACTCCTCGTCGATGTTCGAAGTCGTGGAAGAGTTGCCGATGTTCGCATTGATTTTGCACTTGGTCGCGATGCCAATCGCCATCGGCTCCAGGTTCCGGTGATGTATGTTCGCCGGAATGATGCAGCGCCCCCGCGCCACTTCGCTGCGAATCAGCTCCGGCTCCAGCTTTTCCCTCTTCGCAATGTACTGCATCTCCTCCGTAATTACGCCCCGCCGAGCGAGATGCATCTGCGACATGTTGCGGTTGCCGTTTCCCGCCAACGCTTCCCGTTTTTCGATCCAGCCATCTCGCAGTGCCATAAAACCTCCCGAAAACCCAAGACGATGCGCGACGCCACTCCCTTAGGACGCGTCTGTAAAATGGAAGTATGGCACTTGCAGATACGTGCCGCAACTTCGCGCCCGAGCATCGCCAGAATCGCGGCCTCCTCGCTCTGCGAAGGCGCCTGCGCCTAAGCGCAAATATTCATTTTGGCGTGGCGACGACGAATCCGATTGCACGCAGGGATTCCAAAAGGCTTCAGGCAAATTATTGTTTTGACGATATCAACTTGACTTTTTACTGAGCTGGGGACTAGTCTCCCCGCAGTTTCCCCGAGGGCCCCACAAATATCAAAGGAGGCAAAGTTCTATGCATCGATTCTTGGTTGCAACCGCCTTGATGTGTTTCGCTGCAGTGGCGGCAAGCGCCCAAACCAAAATTTCCGGAACAGCTCAGTGTGGCAAGCCGGATCCACAACACATGATTCCAGTCGGCGATCGTCCTGATCACTCTCTGGGAGTCGCGCAAGTGAAGTGCACCTGGACAAAGCCCATGGAAATCGCGGGAGCCAAATCGAAGGATGGCGTAAGTACCGGAACCGATGACGTCAGCGGCGACACCGGCCGCGCTCACGGCTTTCACGTCTCCACGATGGACAGCGGCGACAAGTTTTTCGTCTGGTATCAGGGAACAGAGACGATGAAAGACGGTGCTCTAGTGAGCCAAAAGGGCAACTGGGGCTTCACCGGCGGCAGCGGCAAGCTCAAGGGCATCAAAGGCAAAGGCACGTATACTTGCACCGCATCCGGTGACGGCAGTTCCTGCGAAGTTGAAGGCGACTACGAGCTCGCGAAGTAGCTCCATCGAGCAGGCCGCTGATAACTCCGGGGTTCAAGTGCGCTTTGGCCCAGCGGCGCCGGCGCCCAGCTCGACGGGCTTGCCGTGTGGAGTGTGCCGGTAGGCCTCGGCCCAGGCCTCCTTGCGCGCGAGCAGCGCGGCGGGATCGCTCAGGGCTTTGGCGGCGACGAGGCGCTCAAGCGCCGCCAGCCAATGTTGGTAGTAACGCGAGCCGTCGTCCGGCTCGCCGCGATCCACAGCCGCCTTGAGTTCATCGGCGAGCGCAGCTGCCCATTCCTTCCACGTGAAATGCCCCTGTTCGGAGAGCTTGACGGCGAGCGCGAACGCCTGAGCCTCCCAGGGCTCGGCAAACACGGGCCCGGCCGCGTCGCGCGGCAGGCTCGGCAGCGCCGCGAGGTTTTCTGGCTCCGGAATCGGGTCAGGCCGGCTCAAGGTAGTCATCCCACATGTTGACGTAGACGGAATCGCGCGGAGACGCTTGCTCGCCCCACAACTCACGCGCAGCGAAGCGCACCGAGTAGAGGTGTTGCGGCTTCTCGCCGAGGAAATGGGCGTTGGTGTCCGGAAAAACAAACACGCCATAGTCCCGCTCGATCATACCTACTTTTCCGCGTGCGTAGCGCGGCAGGCGCGTGTGACCTACCGGATGCATATTGCGGGCGCGCACACGCTGGCCTGTCTTGAAGTGCGGGGCGACCGCAACATCCCGGCTTGTGAGCACGCCTTTCGCAACCAGCGGCGTCACTTTGTCAACTGTGAACGCCGGGCTTTGCTTGGACGTGCCGTCTGATGGCTTCCCGCTGTCGATTTCCGCGCGAGAGACCAAGCCACTCTTGACCAGAATCTCAAGGAAAGCCGTGAACTGCCGTTCGTAATAGCTCATGCGCAGATATTCAGCAGGTGGAACAAGCTCGATCTCGTAACGACTGGCGTCGATGTTCCACTTGCCCCAAGCTCCCATGGCGCGCCTCAGCGCGAACACACGCCCCTCCCAGTTCATGTGGAATACGGGCTCGTTCTGCTCGTGGTGAATCGGACCCATGCCGTGCATGCCGCCCATATCATGCACGCCGTTCATGCGGAGACTCCCTTCGGCGGAGACATGACCTTGGCAACGCCGACCATGGCGTCGCGGGTGACGAGCGTGGCGAGTTCCTCCTCACTCAGCCCTTCGCTTCCAGCCGGCCGCTCGGGAACCACAAGGTAGCGCAGTTCGGCGGTGCTGTCCCAAACGCGCACCTCGACGTCTTCGGCAAGTTCCAGCCCGAACTCGCGGAGCACGCCCCGGGGATCAATCACTGCGCGCGAGCGATAGGGCGCGGACTTGTACCATACGGGAGGGAGACCGAGGACGGGCCAGGGATAACAGGAGCACAGAGTGCAAACAACGAGGTTGTGCACCTTGGGAGAATTCTCAACCACCTGCATATGCTCGCCCTGCTGGCCGCCATAGCCGAGCTCCGCGATCGCGGCGTTGGCGTCGGTCAGCAGGCGCTGCTTGTAGGCCGGATCAACCCAGGCCCGCGCAACGACCCGCGCGCCGTTGCGCGGACCGATCTTGTGCTCATAGGTGTCAATCAGCGCATCGAGCGCCGGGCGATCGACCAGCCCCTTTTCGACGAGGAGTGATTCGAGCGCCTTGACCCGCAAGGTGAGGTCCGAAGGAACCGCTTGGTGGTCGTGATCGTGGTCCTGCGCGTGGGAGACATCGGGGCTCATCGCTGCTCCCGCTGCCGTCACGGCAGCCGTCAAGAAATCGCGTCGAGTTGTGGTCATCAGACTCTCCTTCCAGCCCCACAAAGAAGTCCTGTCCTGGCGTAAGGTTCGCTCTCCAAAACAGGGCTCAGGCACACCAAGATATTAAGCTGGCAGATCGCGGCGGGTTCGCGATGCAAGCGGCGAATAGAACGAAGTTGTGATGCTCGGCGTTCCTATGCCGTTACCGTTGCCGCTTTTTCCGCCGCCTGCACGGTGTAGACTACCACCGCCTTTTTCCCGCCCTTCGCCGCGGTGGCGCAAATCGAATTCAGATTGACGCCTTTTGCTTGGAGCTTTTCCAGGCTTTGCGCCAACGCACCGGCTTTGTTGGGCAGCTCGTACTCCTCCGCTGGAGTTTCCACGTACGCGAGCTTCGCTGCGTCCAGCGCCTTTTTCGCGCGCCTGGCATCCTCTACGACGAGTTGCACCGTGCCGCTCGCCCCCTGGGCTGTCCCCAAGAGGGCGAGAATATTCACCTTTGCATTTCCGAGTGTCCTCGCGATCTCGGCGACTGCGCCGGGTTGATTCTGAACAGCGATAGTGAACTGCTTGGTCTTGGCCATATCAGCACCTCCTACTGTGCTGGCGAGAGATTATACGCCCGTGCGAGCCACTCGGGTGCTGCGGAATTGTGCGGTGGCAAGGTCAGGGCGCCGCGGTAAGAGCGGAGGGGTCGAGCGTTCGGCAGGACGTGTGTCCGCTGAGGGCCAATGTGAGGTCAAGGTCCGCGAGGAGATTCAGCAGGACATCGCGGACGCCTTGTTCACCGGCGACGGCGAGGCCCCATAGATAAAGGCGCCCGATGAGGACCGCTTTAGCGCCGAGCGCGAGAGCCTTGAAAACGTCGGCGCCGCGGCGGATGCCGCTATCGAAGAGAACCGGGACGCGGCCATTTATTTCCCTGACGACGGCGGGGAGAGCATCAAGAGCGGCGACTGCGCCATCCACCTGCCGGCCTCCGTGGTTCGAGACGATTAGAGCTTCCACTCCAGAATCGAGCGCGCGGGCCGCATCCGCGGGATGCAGGATGCCTTTCAAAATGATGGGCAGACGCGTGTGCTGGCGCAGGAAAGGAATGTCGCTCCAGGTGAGCGTGGTGTTGGAAAAGAGGCTGACCCAAAGCTGAATAGCCGCGGCGGGATTCTGCTCTAGCGGCTGCGGGAGAAGCGCGCGGAAGACGGGATCGCTGAAATAGTTGGCCAGGCCTTGGCCGAGAATGAACGGCAGATACGCGTGCTGGAGGTCGCGCTCGCGCCACGCCAGCATGGACGTATCGAGCGTAACCACCAAGGCTTTGTAACCCGCGCGTTCCGCACGCCCCAGCATGCTGGCCGTCAGCTCCGGATTCTTGCCCCAATAGAGTTGGAACCAACGCAGGGCATTACCCGTGGACTGCGCGACCTCTTCGATGGAGCGGCTGGAGACGGTGCTGAGGGCGAATGGCAGACCCAGCGAAGCAGCAGCGCGCGCAGTGGCTACTTCTGCTTCGTCATGAATGATGCCCTGCACGCCAACGGGACCGAGAATCACGGGAGCGGGCAAGCGCGAACCGAGAAGTTCGACGCTTAGATCCCGATGCGAGACGTCTCGGAACATTCGCGGCACGATGCGCCAGCGGTAAAAGGCTTCGCGATTGGCGCGCATGGTGTCCTCGCCGCCCGCCCCGCCCGCGACGTAATCGTATGCGGGCGACGAAAGAATTTCCTTGGCCTTTTGCTCTAAGAGCGAGAGAGCAACGGGGCTGGAGAGCAATCCGCCCGCGAGACCGAGCATGTAGATTTGCTGCTCGCGGTCGGGACCTGACGGTATGGGAAGTCGCGCGATGGGTTCGCTCATGCTGGAGCAGGATTATACACGCGGGAGAAGAGACAACGACGGAAGGAGAGCACAAGGTATCGCACAAGCCGGTGAGGCCGGCTCCATTTGAAGAGTGGCTACTTGGGAGTTCCCTGTTGCATCATAGAAGGCGTGAGCGCAGCAACGGCACAAATTCCTGAACCGCTGGTGGAAAGGCGCTTGCCGCCGGGACCCTCTGGCCTGCGGTTTTATTTTTCCTTGCTTCGGATTCCGAAAAATTGGCTGCGCTTTCTGGGGCGCCTGGCAAAAAACTACGGCGACATTTCGTTTTTCCATCTGCTCAATGTTCCGATTTGCTTCATCAACCGGCCGGAGTACATCGAGTCTGTGCTGGTTTCCGGCGTATCTGATTTTTTGAAATCGAAGGACTACGCTCCGCTCAAGACCCTGATGGGTAACGGCTTGCTCACGAGCGAGGGAGAGTTCTGGCGGAGGCAGCGGAAGCTGGTGCAGCCGGCGTTTCATCGAGAAAGGATCGCTGCGTACGGCGATGTCATGGTGGAGTACGCGGAGAAGACGATTGCGGGATGGCGCGACGCGGAGACGCGCGACGTGCACAAAGATATGATGAAGCTCACGCTCGATATTGTGGCCAAAACGCTTTTCGATGCCGACGTGACGTCGGATGCGGTGGAGGTCGGCGAGGCGCTGGAAGTGGGGATGGAACGATACTCGGCGCTGGCGTGGTTCGCCGTGTTTTTGCCGCCGAGCGTGATGACGCCGTGGAATTGGATCTTTCACAGGACCCTGCGCCGTCTGGATGCAATTATCTACCGCGTCATCCGCGCCCGCAGGGAAAGCAAGAACGATCCGGGCGATCTTCTCTCGATCCTGCTGCAAGCGCAGGCGGAGGACGGTAGCCGCATGACGGACCAGCAGTTGCGCGACGAAGTGATGACCCTCTTTCTTGCCGGCCATGAAACGACAGCCAACGCGCTGGCATGGACATGGTACCTGCTTTCACTCAATCCCCTGGCGGAGGCGCGGCTGCATGCAGAGCTTAAGGAAGTGCTCGGCGGGCGATCGCCCCGCTTCGAAGATTTGCAGCGGCTGCGGTACACACAGATGGTGGTGAAAGAATCGCTGCGTCTCTTTCCGCCCGCTTGGGGCATCGGACGGGAGACGCTGAAGGAAATCCGTGTCGGCGACTATCGGCTTCCCCCCGGCACAAACGTGTTTATCAGCCAATGGGTGATGCATCGCAACCCCCGATACTTTGACCTGCCGGAAGAGTTTCACCCGGAGCGCTGGACGGAGGAATTCGAGAAACAGTTGCCCAAGTTTGCCTATTTCCCATTCGGAGGCGGTCCGCGGGTGTGCGTGGGCGCTTCGTTTGCCTCCATGGAGACGGCACTCCTGCTGGCGACAATTGCGCAGAGATACCGGCTGGCGCTCGTTCCCGGACACCCGGTGAAACCCCTCGCCTCCGTGACCTTGCGGCCCAAACACGGAATCCGCGTGAAGTTGCAGAAGCGCCCTGCTTAGCCCGCCGACGAAATCCTCCTGGAAGTTATAGACGCGAGGGGAGATAGGAGAAGCGGAAGATGCCCACGCAAATCCTGCTTGGGCACTAAGGGTCAGCGACCCGCCGGAAACCAATGGCCCGGGTGGACCGTCAAACGGAAAGAGAGCCGGGCTCGACGGCTGATGCATCAGGCGAGAAATGAGATGGCACTCCTCAAGTCCGCGCTTATCCTCCGCTCTGGGAATTGGGATCACCCTGCTGCTGTGTACGGCAGGCACACGGGCGACGGGCGCACCCCTCCAGCACGGCACGCTGGAACTTATCGCCGAGAGCCAATGGATCGCACCGGGGCATCCGTTCTATCTCGGTCTGCATTTCCAACTCGAGAAGGGCTGGCACATCTACTGGGTCAATCCAGGTGATTCGGGTGAGCCACCTCGCGTCACGTGGCAATTGCCGGCAGGGCTCACCCCGGGACCAATGGAGTGGCCGACGCCGCGGCGTCTTAGCCACTCTAGCATTGCAGACTTCGGTTATGATGACGCGGTGATGCTGATCGTGCCGATGCATGCGCCGACCAATCTGGCAGTCCGGGAGTCGGCACGGCTCGGTGCGGAGGTGAAAGTGCTCATCTGCCGCGAAATCTGCATCCCGGGCAAGGTGCAACTCACGCTCACGCTTCCCGTCAAATTGCGGCCACCTCAGCCGGATCCTCAGACCAGCGGGTTGTTTGCCACCGCGCGAAAATCTCTGCCGCGACCCGCACCGGCGAACTGGAAGTTCAGCGTGAATGAGGCGAAGGACTCGTTCGATCTTACGGCAGTCCTCGGCCGCCAAATCAAGCAGGCGATCTTCTTCCCGCTCGCTGAGTCGCAGATTCAAAACGCAGCTCCGCAGAAGCTCGTGCCCTTGGCCGCTGGCTTCCGGCTGACGCTTCGGAAGTCGGACCAGCTTCTCAAACCGATCGAGCAGCTAAAGGGCGTGCTCGTGCTCACGGCGGGTAAGGCCTATTTAATCGATGCGCCCGTCGGCAAGGCTGGCGCCGCGAAAAGTCACAACGGAATTGGAATCCGCCCGGCACAATCCTTCCAGGAGGAACCAAAAAGATGAAGCGCTCGCCTGTTTACCTCATGCTCGGCGCTCTAGTGATTTTCGCGGCGCCACTGCTGGTCTCGGCTGCCAAAGTGGGCGAAGCGGCACCTGACTTCACCACCGCTGCGAGCAACGGCAAGACCTTTCACCTCTCCGACTATCGTGGAAAGTTTGTGGTGCTCGAGTGGCACAACAACGGGTGCCCCTACGTGGGGAAGCATTACAAGAGCGGCAACATGCAGCGTCTGCAAAAACAGTGGACCGTGCGGGGCGTCGTCTGGTTTACGATTATCTCTTCGGCACCGGGAAAACAGGGGTATGTGACCGCGAGTGAAGAAAACGCCTACTTGGCAAAGATGCAGGCAGCGCCGACAGCAGCGCTGCTCGACCCGACCGGCGAGATCGGCCATCACTACGACGCGAAGACATCTCCCCAGATGGTCGTCATCAATCCACAGGGTATCGTGATCTACGATGGTGCGATCGACGACCGCCCGACGACTGACTTGAGCGACATACCGGTCGCAACGAATTACGTAAATCTTGCGCTCGAGCAGGCTATGGCCGGCAAGCCGGTCGAGACGGCCGCGACACGTCCCTACGGCTGTTCAGTGAAGTATCTGGGTTCCGCGCACTAGCGCGCGAGCCCAGAGCCTGCTTCTGAAGCGAGTGCAGCGGTGATTTACCAATGGAAACGTATGATCATTTTCCGTTGGCGCGTCCCGGGCCGTGTGCTGTAGAGGAGAGCCGCGGCGTAGATTCAAGAGCATCCCACCGAGGCAAACCCGCCGCTACAAAAGAAGAGCACACCTGTACCAGAATGCGCTACCCTCTGCGGAGCAAATTCCCCCGCTAAGCCGAGGCAAGCCTGACGACGATACCCAGTGCTAAGAGCAAGACGGATGCAGCGCGGGCGGCCGTGCGCAAGGCTTCGCTGCTGCCGTTCGTCTTCGTGATGTACGCGTATACGACGGCGGGACCCTTCGGGCTGGAGGACCAGGTCACAACGAGCGGGCCGGGGCTGACGCTGCTGTATCACCTTCTGATCCCATTTTTCTGGTGCATCCCGGTGTCGCTGGTGACGGCGGAACTGACGACCGCGCTGCCGGTCGAAGGAGGCACGTATCGCTGGGTGCGCGCGAGCTACGGCGACTTCTGGGGATTCCTGGCGGGGTGGTGGAACTGGAGCGCTTCGTTTCTTCTGGGCGGTGCGTATGCCGTACTCGGAACCGATTATCTGAGCTTCTACTTTCCGTGGATGGTGGGATGGAAGCACTACGCCGTGGCAGTGGGGATCGTGGCGCTGCTGGCGTGGGTGAATGTGCGTGGCATCCAGATGGTAGGGGTGGTGGCAACGGTGCTGGAGATTCTCGCGTTGCTTCCGGTCGCGGCGCTTTGCGCGATCGCCGCAACGAAATGGCACCACAATCCATTTGTGCCGTTTATTCCGCCGCATGTGCCGCCGTTCCAGGTGTTCGGCGTGGGATTGGCGCTGGGGCTTTGGCTGTACTCCGGTTACGAGCAGATGTCCAGCGTCGCGGAGGAGGTGGACAATCCGCAACGGAGCTATCCGCTGGCTCTGGCCATCGTGGTGCCACTATCCATCGCGACTTATTTTTTGCCGACGATGCTATCGCTGGCGGCACTGGGCAACTGGCAAGATTGGAAAACACGGTACTTTTCGGACGCGGCCCAGTTAATCGGCGGGCCGTGGCTGGGATTCTGGATGACGCTGGCGGCAATGGTAACAAACATTTCGATCTTGAACGCGACCGTGCTGACGAGCACACGCATGCCCTCGGCAATGGCGGAAGACGGCTACCTGACGCCGGTGCTCACGCAGAAGCACCCGAAGTACGGCACGCCGTGGATTGCGATTCTGGTGTCAAGCGCAATCTATGCGCTATTGGCGTTTCACACGCTGGTGCAGCTCTTGACCGTGTATATGTGGCTGCGAATTGGAGTAACGATTCTGACCGTGATGGCTGGCTGGAAACTGCGTCAGACGTCTCCAGAGATGAAGCGGCCGTTCCGGATTCCCTGGGGACGCGCGGGAATGATCTATGTTGTCGTGGCGCCGCTGGTGATGAGCGTTGTGGCTCTGGCGGGAAGCGATCCCTTCGCGCGACGGTGGGGACCTGTGGCCGTGTTGCTGGGCCCGGTGACGTATTTCCTCTTGCGTTTCGCACAAAGAGGGAAGATGCCGGCTTAAAGGCCGGTACTACAAGGGACGGCGTTGTATTTGGATTTCTAAGAACGCGCGAGGATTTTCAGGTGAGCCAGTCAAGAATTTTGTAGTAAGCGCCGGCAAGAGGCAGCGCCCAGGTATGGCCGCTGCGCAGGCCAAGTGGTGCGGCGGGAAATGGGATGCCATCGAAGGGGATATCGTTCGGCTCGCCGCAGATCAGCCCGGCCAGCTTCGCGCCGAACCAAGTCGCGGCGGCTACTCCGTGGCCGGCAAAACCTGCGGCGAAATGCATGTCGTTGATTTTTCCCGCGTGTGGCACGACGTCAAGAGTGAAATCGAGCGTGCCGCCCCAGACGTATTCGACTTTAGCATCGCGCATTTGCGGGTAAACGCCGATCATGCCGCGGCGGAGAATCCCGGCGCTCTGCCGCACGGTGTTCTCGGTTTCGGGAAAAAACGCGGCGCGTCCCCCGAACAACATGCGGCGGTCGGGCGTGAGGCGGTAATAGTAGAGGAAATGTTTGGAGTCGTAGATCATGCGGTTGCGGGGGCTCAATTCACGCGCGAGAGACTCGGGAAGGACTTCTGTGGCGATGATGTAGGAGCCGATGGGAATGATTTTTTTGCGAAGGGCAGGCGTGACGCTGGTGGTGTAGGCACCGCTGGCAAGGACGACTTCGCGGGCAGAGAGTGTGCCCTTCGAAGTTTGCACGGAAAATTTCCTTGTTCCGTTGGTGTTTTGCGAATCGATCTGAAGGACGCGGGTGTGGTCATAGAGGGACGCACCGGCGCGCTGCGCGGCCTGGGTGAGGCCGGCGACGTAGCGGGCAGGGTTCACACCGGCACTGCTATCGTCGACCACGCCGCCGAAGTAGATGTCCGAGCCGATTTCGCCGCGCAATTCCTTTTTCGGGATGATGCGAAGCGTGTGATTGAATTCGCGCTGAATGAGCGCGGCGGATTTTGCGAACCCGTCGAAGTGGGATTGCTTGACGGCAACTTCAAGATGGCCGCAGCGAGAAAAGTTGCACTCGATCTGTTCTTCGCGCACGACCTGCTCGACGCAATCGATGGAGGCAAGCGAGGCCGCGTACATGCGGCGGACGGCTTCCTTGCCGTAGCGCGAGATGAGCGTAGTAACGGGAAGCTTGAGTCCCGTCAGGACCATCCCGCCATTGCGGGAACTTGCTCCCCACCCGAAGGTTTCAGCTTCGAGAACGGCGACGCTGGCTCCGCGTTTGGCGAGCGCCCGCGCCGCGGAAAGACCGGTGAAGCCGGCGCCGACCACGGCGACATCAACGCTGTCCGGCAGGGGACGAGCGGGGTCACCTGGGGGAATGGAGACGGTCGTGAACCAATAGTTCTTTTCCGTGAGCGGCATGATGGGGTGCAGAGAGCTGGCGAAATCTTAACACGCTAGGCAACACGGTAAACACTTCGGAAGAAAATGCGAAGGGGAATCGACAGGAAAAAGCTAATCTTTGCGGAATTGCAAATTTTTCCCGGGCGAGGGAGTCGCCAAATCCCGCATGCTGTTGACGGCCGCTTGTGCCCGGCGGACCTGCTGCTGAATTCCCTGGGCGAACTGCCGCCCGTCCGCCGGAAGCTTTGAGTTGTCGCTCAGGAGTTCAGAATAGCCCAAGATGGCCGTGAGCGGATTGCTGATTTCGTGGGCCGCTCCAGCTGCCAGACGGCCCAGGGCAGCCATTCTCTGCGACCGGAAAATTTTCGTTTGCACGGCTCGCAAACTTTCCAATGAGGATTCCGTGAGACTGACCGAACGCACGAGCTCGCGTTCCAGCAGGTAAAGCTTGACGAAGACAAGCGACCCGAGGAGGAGCATGGCGCCAAAAATCATCCGCAAGCGAAAAATTAGGACAGGCTCTGGACCTTGGCCGTAGAGATATCCCCAGATCGCAAGTACAGGAAGAGAAATCAGAGCCAACATCGCGATGCGCGCGGTCCACAAGCGTCGCAGACCCTGTTTGGTTTCGACGTCATCCCGAAGGGGAGTCAGGCTTGCGCCGCTGCGGCCCGCGGCAAGGAACGTGCTCAAGGCAATCCCGTAGAACCAGTCGTAAGAACTCCCGGTGTAGTAGACTCCGCGTATTAACGCTACGTTCTGCAGAAGGCCGCCGACCGCGAAAATGCAAGAGCCCAGAAGAAAAATCCCGTAGAACCTTCTCCATTCAGACTTGCTTTGCCACCAAAGGGCTGCGAGCGTGGAAATTACGGCAAGATGTCCTGCCAAGACGAGCACAGCGTTGGCGAGGTTGTACTTGGTGTCGTTATTCAAAACCATCGACCAAGGAACCACAAAATAGGCGTACAGACAAATCCACCACAGCATCAAGAGAAGAAAGTCCACGCGGCGAAGACGCAAACCTCGCGCTGCCGACTCCGAGTGCGGGCGGAGAGCCACAGCTGCCAGCACGGGAATCAGCGTGAGGAAGAAGAGAGCATCGCCGAACAGCGGGCTGACATCGTTCTTACGGAGCACCAGATCGAAACAGACCCAGAACAATTGAGAGAGCAGGAGCAGACAAAAACCAATGGAGTTGAGCAGCCAGAACAACCGAACGGCCCCGGTCGCCCGGCGATAGTTAGCCTGAAAGACCAGCAAAACCATGACCACGGACAGAGCCGGGAGAATATCGCCGCTGAGGGTGAGCCGATATCGGTCATGTATCAAAAAAGTAGCCGAGATCTGGAGGAGAGCCAGGGCAATGGCGACTCTCAAATAAATTGCGCTTTTATCTTCGAACATTTCTGAACCATCCATTGCGTCAGCTTCTCATAAGGAGATGAAAAACTAAGTAGTGGCGATTTCCGCGTTTTTGTTAACCGCCGGCAGAATCACCCGGAAGGCAGCTCCGCCTCCCGGGCGGTTCCGGCAGAGGATCTCTCCACCGTGCTGATGGATAATGCCGTAACACGTGCTGAGCCCGAGACCCGTTCCCTGGCCCACAGATTTGGTGGTGTAAAAGGGGTCGAATACGCGGTCGGGATCCTTAAGGCCCATGCCGGTGTCGGCAAACTCGATCTCGACCTTCTCATCCTCCAATCGCATGGTGATGCTAAGAACTCCCGATGTACTGTCTTCCATCGCGTCGAGCGCATTGGCGATAATGTGCAAGAAAACCTGCAGAAGTTGATTCGCATCGCCCGTGACTGCCAGGGAATCTCCTTGCTCTCGAAAGTCCACGCTGATATTGGCGCAACGCGAAACTCGGCTTAGTTTCAATGAGCTGTCCAGCAACGGACCGATGGCGACCGGCGCGCTTTCGAGAGGAGTTTCCCTGGCAAAACTGAGCATCTTTTGCACGAGAAGATGGGTGCGACTTGCATTCTGGTCGATTTTGCCGACCATGTTGAGAGCCCCTTCATCAGCATCGGGGATGGACATAATGCGAGCGGAATAGTCCAGAATGACAGCCGTAGCTTTTTCAAGTTCGTGGGCGACATCCGCAACGAGCTTTCCCAGCGAAGCCAGTTTTTCGCTCTGAAGCAAACGACCTTTGAATCGCCCTAGATTGGCGTAAGCTCGGGATACTTCATCGAGCGCGCGCATCAGATCGACATGGAGCAGGTCCTGCTTCAGAAACAGCAAGAACATCATGAACAACATGGCAAAAAGTGTGGCGAGAATTCGAAAATGATGGATCTTGTCCAGGTTGTCTTTGGAAAACAACAAATACGCCCCGATGACCGGAGTTGAGAGGCAGGCACACATGGCCAGACGAGCCGGCCAGAAGATGATCTTGCGGGACGAGCTTGGACCTGTCTCGGCGGAGGATAACGGCGGAGTGGGAGCGACAGGTGAAAGTTTCCAACCGGCAAACCCAAGAAAGGCAAACCACGCGAGAGCCGCGATGAGCGGTAAGTCATACAGACTGCCTGTGTAGTACTTGTTTAGGTCGATGGCGACATTGCTCAGCACGGAAGCAAGAGTGTAAAGCGCGGCAGCGCCGAAGTAGTGCATATATAAAATGCCCCAGCGCCCGCGTGTGCGCACTGCCGTGAGCCCGAGGACCACAAGAAAGATCTGATTCCCCAGGGCATCAATCACGTTGAAATGGAAGTTGTAGACTCCCTGGTCGTTCACAGCGAGGCGATAGCAGAGCACCCAGAAGACATAGATATACAACCAGTAGCTGACAAGTAGGAACAGATCCAAATAACCCAACATGCGCGGCCGGCTGTTGCCTTCAAGATGAGGCGCGACTGCAATTGCAGAGATCATTGGAACAATTTTCAAATAGAGAAGCACATCCCCCGCCGGCAGGTCAGGGATGGGCCGGCGCAACCAGACCTCAAAGTACGCCCACATCAAGAGGCTCGATAGCCAGATCGCGAAACCCAACGACAGGAGCAGCCAGAAGACGCGGACGCGGCCCCGGCCGGAAAGGCCGTTGGCGAACATGACTCCGGCGGCTGAAGCGACGAAGAAGAGCTGGGTGAGATCGCCGAAAACCGTCAAGGCATAGCTCGGCCGAGCTTTGAACGCGGCGAAGACTGCGACTCCAACGAGGACTAGGGAAAGAGCGAACCACAGTTGCAGCCCGGGAAAGCCATTGCTCATAGGTGCGGCAGAGGAGAGAGTGTCTGATGGTGGCACGCTTTTCTTCGCTTCGAAAGGCGGAGCGATACCCAAGTCAACTTCATCGAGTGGTGGTCGTGACACCATAGAGAAATACCAAGTCCATCTTCCCTCTTGCAGTGGGCCATCGGTACTACGAGTAAATAGGCTGCCGCCAATCGGTCATGTATGGGAAGGTGGGCGAGGGTAGGCTAGGAAGAAGTGGTCAGGCGCTGCGGAGGACCAGCAGTGTGATCTCGGGAGGGACGCCGATCCGGACGGGAGCGCCGACGGTTCCGAGGCCGCGATTGACGTAGAGACTCGCGGCTGGATGTTGGAGAATCAAACTTGGCAGGTAAGTTTGAGAAACGACGGTCTGCGAAGGAGCAAAAAGAGGACGCTGGTAAAGGCCGGCGACGTAGTCGGTAATAAAGCGCGCGGGGCTGAGGCGATGGTCGAGGATTTCCACCTGGATCTGGCCGCCGTGGGTGTGGCCGGCGAGGGAAAGCTCAATGCCAAGCTCTGCCGCGCGATTGAAGGAATTGGGATTGTGCGAAAGGAGAATGTTGGGCATGTCGCGGCGGACGAGAGGCTGAAGTTGCGCGAGCGCCTGGACTTTCTGGCCGCCGGCTGTGCGCTCGCGCTGATAGTCAACGCCGATAAGATTGAATTGCGCGCCCTTAAACGTGAGTTGGGCATTTTCCTGGCGGAGAAGTCTCAGGCCGGCCTGGCCGAAGAGGCGCTGCGCCTCGTCTTCGGCGCGGGCGTAAATCTCGTGGTTGCCGTTGCAGCCCCATACGCCCAGCGGCGCGCGAAGGCGGCGAATTTCGTCGATGCAATCGGCGAGCGAGTCGCCAGCGCCGGTGATGAAGTCGCCCGTAACTACTGCGAGATCGGCGCCGAGCTCGTTGGCCATGTCCACGGCGCGGCGAACCTCGGTCCGGGGCATGTATCCGCTCAGGTGAATATCGCTAAGCTGGACGACTTGCAAGCCGTCGAGCGCGGGCGGAAGATTGGCCACGGGAATCTCGACGCGGCGAATCTTGTAGTTCAGTCGCTCGGCGGCAAAACCGTAGGCAGCACAGAGAAATGGCGAAACGCCAGCAACTGCCGTGGCGCTCTTGAAGAAATAGCGGCGCGACGGATCGCGGAGGAGTTCGATGGGACCATGAAGCGCGGCGGCAGGCGAGGACGCGTGGACTTGTTGGGCCGGGGCAGGCGTGGAACGCAAGGAGCGACGCAGCAAAGTCCAGAGCCGGTCCAGGCTGCGGACAAGTATCACGGCGAGGAAGGCAAATAGCGCGCTGAAAAACCAAAGACCTGCAAGGATAGTGATCAGGCTCCCCCGCGGGATGATGTGACCGTGGCTCAGGCGAACTCCATCGGCCGTCGCCAGAATGACGAGCAACAAGGCAGTTACGTAAAGGAAGCGGACGGCAACCCGCAGGCTGGCATTGCCCCAATTCGCGGATATGCGCCAAAGCGAGCGATACCAGAAACGTTGTGAAAGAAACAGCAGTGTAAGAACGCCCGAGCCAATCGCGATGCGCAGCAGCAGCCAGCCCCAGTTCACGATAGGGATTCCTCCATGCAAAGAACCAGCTTATCATGCGCGAGGCCCTGCGTAATTCCATGTGACCCGAGCATCAATCCTGGGTAAGATGAAGGCCCGCGGGGGGCGCCAAGTCGCGGCATGGGGTAGGAAACGTCTTGGCGCGTGGCGCGTCTGACCAAGATATCGTCCTGCTTAAGGACGAACTGAGGAGAGAAACAATGACAAAGTGGATGAGGGTGGCCAGTCTTGCATTGGCCATGGGCCTGGCAGTGCTGCCGGTGCTCGCGCAGGAGGCGGCGAAGAAAGAGCCGCCAAAGCCGGCGCCGAGCCCTTCCCAGGCGGTTCTCGAGCAATGGAATGACATCGGGCGAAAACTGATTGCCATGGCCGAGGATTTTCCCGAGGACAAATACGAATACAAACCACACGCGGATTCAAGAACGTTTGCGGCCGGACTCCTGCATGTTTCGGCGTCCATGTATTATTTCACGGACTTCGCCCAGGGACAGAAACCCCGCTACCCGGATGATCCAAAGCGCGACGATTTGAAAACCAAGGCGCAGATTGTGGCATTCGTGAAGAAGTGCGTGCAGGACGGCGCAGATGCGATTAAAGCGAAGGGTGACAAAGGACTGAACGAAGCCGTCAACGATGGCGGGCCGCATTTGGACCGGCTCTACGACCTGGCGTACGGCTTGATCGAGCACTCCGGGGAACATTATGGTCAACTAGTGGTGTATTACAGGAACAATGGACTGGTGCCACCGGAGTCGCGGCCGAAGAAGTAAGCATAGAAGCGAAGAAGTTCAATCGGGCACGATCTAAAAGGATCGTGCCCGTTTTTCGTTTGCGGCGGAAGGCAAGTCATAGCTTCTGAGACGAATCTAGTTGTAGGGGCGCGATATATCGCGCCCCTACGGGCAATCCGGCAGATGTACTACGAAGCCGCGGCTCCCGTGGCGTCATCTTCAAGAAAAGCCGTGAGTTGGGCGGGATCGCTGGTCGGCGGAAAGCAGGTTTGGCCGGAGCAGACGACGGCGAGAGGTTTGTCGATGGGGAGATGGGGGAGAGTCTCTTTGAGAGCGCCGGCAAGATGGAGCTGCGCAGTTTCGGGAGTGACGCGGAGAACGGATTTGCCGAAACGGAAGACGCTGTGGGCGGCGGTTTCGAGCGCCAGGGCGGCAGGATCATCGGCTTGCCCCGTGATGACAACCTGCATGGGGTGATGAGCGAAAAGTGTGGCGGCGAGGCCGTAAGTGGCGGCGAAGAGACCGTACTGTGGCGCGATGCCGGCGAAGGCTTCCAGCGTTTTTTGGGCGAAAGCGCGGTAACGGTCCTCGCCGGCGAAGGCGTGCATTCGAATCAGAGCGATGGCGGCGACGGAATTGGCTCCCGGCGTGGGGGAATCTTGAAAGGGTTTGCGGCGCACGTCGAGGCCGCGCATGGGTGCGGCGTCGGAGGGGCGATCGAAAAAGCCGCCACCATCAGCGTCGCCATAGCGTGTGATGGCGAGGTCCATCGTCTTTTGGGCGGCGCTGAAATAGCGCGAATCGAGCGTGGTTTCATAAGCATCGAGAAGAGCGAGGACGCTGAAGATTTGATCGTCGAGCGAGCCATCGAGCGCGGGGCCGCCGATGCGGTGGCCGAAGCCGCGCGTTTCGCTCCAGACTTCCTTCAACATGCGCTCCAGGGTTTTCAAAGCAAATACGCGGCAACTCTCGCCGAGTGAACCGCCCAGGACGCGTGCGGCGTCAAGGTAAGCTGAGACAAACATCGCGTTCCAGGAGACGTACATCGTTTTGTCGATATATGGCGTGGGGCGCAGCAGGCGCGCGGCCAGCATCTTCCCTTTTGCCTTGGCGATGGTGAGACGAACGGTCGCTTCGTCAAGGCCGAGTTGTTTGGCGATATCGGAAGCATCGCGTGCGAGCCAGAGGACATTCTTGGCGGGATTGTGGTGCATCTCGCCGTGCGGTTCGACGTCGTAGTAAAGCTCCATAGTGCGAGCTTCATCGGAAAGAAGCGCGGCACGGAGTTCGTCGATTGTCCAGGTAAAGTAGTCGCCGTCGTCATCGAGCGAGTAGTCCGCGTCCTGGCTCGCGTAGAAACCGCCATTTTCCTGATCGGACAAGACTTCGTTAACCCAGGTGATGATGCCCTCGGCGGTTTCGCGGAGGAACGGATTTTGCGTGACCTGCCAGGCGTGGAGATAATTGCGCAGCAGCTCCGAATTGTCGTAGCTCATTTTTTCGAAATGCGGAACGAGCCAGTGCTCGTCGACCGAGTAGCGATGGAAGCCACCGGCGAGCTGGTCGTAAACGCCGCCGCGGGCCATTTTTTCGAGAGTAGTTTCAGCCATAGCCAGGAGATGTTTGTCTTTTTCAGGAGCGGCCGCAGAGCGGCCGACGGTCCGTTGATAGCGTTCGAGGACTAGATCGATGGCCGAGGAATGCGCGAATTTCGGCGAGCGTCCGAATCCACCGTTCCTGGGATCGAATTGCTGCGTGAGGGAGCGAATTTGTGTGTCGACGACGCCCAGATCGAAATCGGCCCGCGCACCGGTGAAGGCTTCCGCTTGTGCGACGGCATCGGCGAGCGAGTTTGCGGCGCGCTCAAGCTCGGCACGTTTGTTTCGATAGGAATCGGCGACGGCCAGGAGCACGCGGCGGAAGCCGGGACGTCCCATCTGGTCATCGGGCGGGAAATACGTGCCGCCAAAGAAAGGTTTGCCATCGGGGAGAAGAAAACCGGTGAGGGGCCAGCCGCCCTGTCCGGAAATGGCGCTGATGGCGGATTGATAGCGTGAATCGACATCCGGACGCTCGTCGCGGTCGACTTTTACGGGAATGAAATGCTCGTTGATGATTTTGGCGATTTCGTTGTTTTCGTAGCTTTCGCGGTCGATGACGTGGCACCAATGGCACCAGACAGCGCCGATGTCGAGGAGGATGGGCTTGTCATCGGATTTGGCACGAGAGAAGGCGGCGTCGCTCCATTCGTACCAGTCGATGGGCTGGTGGGCCGCGGAACGAAGGTAGGGGCTGGCGGAATCTTTCAGACGGTTCGAGGAATGTTCGGTCAAAGTAGCTCACAGTTTGAGCCTGCGAAGAACGGACAGTTGAGATCCCTCGCTTCGCTCAGGATGACAGATCCAAGAAATAGATGCCGAGCGGGTTACCTCGTCGCCCGTGCTTGTGTTGGCACAGGCTCAGGCCTGTGCTACTGAACGAGGTCGCCGGGGCTGGCGTCGCGCGGGTCGAGCGGCTTGCGGCTGGCAAAGCCTTCGTCCTGACGATGATAAAAACGGATGCGATCCTCGCCGAGCTTCCAACAGAGATAAACCTCCTCGTTATTAATGAGCGAGGGAAAATCGAGCAGGCCGATTTCGAGATCCTTGATCAAGCAGCCGGTTTCGAGAATGCGGTTGAGCGCGGACTTGAAAGTCTCGGCGAGCTGCTGGTGCTGTGTTCGAAGCGCAGAAAGCTTGTCGTAAGGCACGATTACGCCGCCCATCATCATGATGCGGGCCGACACCGCGGTGAAATCATTGTCGAGGCCTGCGAGTTTCTTGCGGCAATCCATGGCCTCAACAAGCGAGGGTTCGAGTTCGCGGCGAGCGCGCTCCGCCTCGGTCAAAGTAAAAAGCCGCGGCTCCGGCTCGGGAGTGTCCTGATCGGGTTCGTTGTCTTCGTCTGCCATCGTGTATCCGTCTTCCGAAGGTCCTGGTTCACTCCAGAGGTCAGCGCCTCAGATTGGACAAACTGAAGTCTGTCCCACAGTGCCGATGCTAACGCAAACTGAGCATGCGGTCGAGCGCCACGCGCGCGTAATGACGCGTGCGTTCGTCGACCGAGATGCGGTTCACGACGTTGCCAGCGGCAAGATTTTCGAGCGCCCACAGCAGATGTGTCGGCGTGATGCGGAACATCGTGGTGCAAACGCAGACGCTGGGGTCGAGCGACATTACTTTGCGGTCAGTCAGCTCTTTGCCGAGGCGATTGACGAGGTGAATTTCCGTGCCGATGGCCCACTGCGAGCCGGGGGGCGCGGCCGTTACGGCTTTGATGATGCCTTCGGTCGAGCCAATCTGGTCGGCGGCCTGCGCCACCTCGAAGCGGCATTCAGGGTGAACGATGACGCGAATGCCGGGATGCTCGCGGCGGACGCGTTCGACGTGTTGCGGCGTGAAGCGCTGGTGCACCGAGCAGTAGCCCTTCCACAAGATGACGCGAGCGCTGCAAACGGCTTCCGGTGAGTTGCCGCCGAAATCTTGATAGGGATCCCAGACAATCATTTTGTCGAGTGGGATGCCCATGCGGAAGCCAGTGTTGCGGCCAAGATGCTCATCGGGAAGAAAGAGAACTTTTTCACCGCGCTCGAAGGCCCATTTCATGACCGCGGCGGCGTTGGAGCTGGTGCAGACGGAGCCGCCGTGCTCGCCCGTGAAGGACTTAATGGCCGCGGTGGAATTCATGTATGTGACGGGAATGACTTTTAGATCGCTGAGGGAAGTGAGCTCGCTCCAGCAGGTTTCGACCTGGCCAATGTCGGCCATGTCCGCCATGGAGCAGCCGGCGTTGAGGTCGGGCAGGACGACAACCTGATGCTCGCGGCGAAGGATGTCGGCGCTTTCAGCCATGAAATGGACGCCGCAGAAAACGATGTAACGGCCATCGGCTTGGGCTGCCTGGTAGGAGAGTTTGAGCGAGTCGCCGCGGAAATCGGCAAACTTGATGACTTCGTCGCGCTGGTAGTGATGGCCCAGGATGACAACATCTCTGCCGAGCCGCGCCTTCGCGGAGGCGATGCGGCCGTCGAGGGTGTTGTCCGGCATCAAGAGGTAGCTGTCAAAATCACACCCGACGCCCTTTTCGATTTCTGGCGCGCGGACAGTCGGCGGCGGACCGATGCCGATCAGCGTGGACGAGTTCGAGATGGAGGTGACGTTGCTCATTGTGGCGTTTTTTCGAGTGCCGGAAGGCTGCTGCCGACCGCTACTGGTTAGATCAATTTTCCGGTGTATTGGCGCTATTATCCGCTATCCCCCGATAAACACCATAGTACGAGAAGGTGGGACAAAATCCGGCGCATTGATGCGATGACCGTCTTCTTTTTCCATGACCACGGAACGGATGTAGGTCGCCAGATCTTCATCCGAGGAGCCTTCCCGGAGCAGGCCGCGCAGATCGTGGTCGTCCTTGCTGAAAAGGCAAGTGCGAAGCTTGCCGTCGGCGGTAAGGCGAATTCTGGAGCAATGGCCGCAAAAGGGCTGCGTGACCGGCGCGATGAGACCGATCTCGCCGGGAGCGCCGTCGGCGAAGCGGTACTTGCGGGCGGTTTCACTGCGTTCGTGGGGAATCTGCTCGAGCGGCCAGCGTGCGTGGATGCGCTTGTGAACCTCCGCGGCGGGGACGACCAGATCGCGCGTCCAGTGGCGATCGGCATCCAACGGCATGAATTCGATGAAGCGCATGATGACGCCGCGCAAGCGGGCAAAAGCGGCGAAGGATTCCACTTCGTCATCGTTGAGGCCGCGAACGAGAACGGCGTTCACTTTGGCGGGGGCCAACCGCGAGCTTTGGGCGGCATCGATGCCGTTCATCACCGTGGCGAAGGACTTGGTGCGCGTGATGCGTTCGAATTTCGCGGGGTCGAGAGAATCGAGGCTGATATTGATGCGCCGGAGACCGGCCTGGAGAAGGCGCTCGCAACGCTCCGCGAGAAGATGGCCGTTGGTGGTCATCGAAAGGTCTTCGACACCGAGAGCGTGCAGCCGCGCTATATAGTCTTCGACGCCGTTGCGAACGAGCGGCTCCCCGCCGGTGATGCGGATCTTGCGGATGCCGAGGCTAAGAAAAATGTGGGCGAGCCGGTCAAGCTCGGGCCAGGAGAGGATTTCGTCGTGATCGCGGTAATTCTCGGGATCGGCGGAGCGGCAGTAGACGCAGCGGAAATTACAGCGATCCGTGACCGAGATGCGCAGGTCGGTGATCTGACGCCCGAATTTGTCGTGAAGGGTCATCGTGTCCCAAAAAAATCAAGCCCGATCCGGTGCTGAGAATCGGGCGCACGACGGAAAAATACACTTTTCCGTCGAAGTCGCTCCTTTCCAAGCACGGATTCACCCTTAGGGGTTCACCGTGACGGTTCGCCAAAAATCGGCTCACCGCAAGCGGGAGGCGCAGGCGTTTCCACCCGAACCCTCAGCCCTGGCTTCCGAAATTGAGAATTGCCTGGGCCTCGCCCCTGTGCCATAGGCTGTCTCTCCCGCAGGCTGCAGGGGTCGGAGTGTTCAGGTCAAGTCTACGCCTGTGCGGCCAGGTCTGCAATTGGGCGCTGCAGGTGGCGCGACTCGGCCAGGGTGAGTAATGTGATAGAGTTCTGCCACGCCATGCGGATATTCGTCTTAGGGGCCGGGGCGACCGGCTCTCTTCTCGCACAATTACTGGAGAGACAAGGACATACGGTCTGGTGCGGGGACCGCGACCCGGAGCGCGCGCGGCGCTTTCTGGGCAAAAGGAGCACGATTCCTCTCACCGAAGTGAATGCGCGAAACCTCCGCGGGATCCTGCGGGCGGCGCGCGGCTGCCAGTTGATCGTCAATGCCTCGGCCTCGGTGTTCAATGAAATCGTGTTGCGGGCGGCCCTGCGGCTGCGCGCGCATTACCTGGACCTGAGCTCGCACCTGAGGCGGCATCCTTTCAAGGCCGAACAATTCCGCTATGCAAAACGTTTCGAAGAGAAGAACCGCGCGGCGCTTATTAATACGGGAGCGGCGCCAGGGCTGACGAATTTGCTGGTGAAGCGCGCGGCGGAACAGCTCGATCAAGTGGACTCCGTACATATCCGGCTCTACGAGAGCAGCGAGAGCGAGGATCCGATATCGCAATGGTCACCGGAAGTATCGTTCGATGAGGCGGTGTCGCACCCACGCATCTACCGCAGCGGGAAGTTCCTGCTGGGCAAACGATTCTCGGAGATTGAAAAATTTCGTTTTATGGAACCGATTGGGACCGCTCGCGTGGTGCTCGCGGCGCAAGACGAAGTGGCGACACTGCCGCGCCTCATCCCCATGCGCGAGCTCGATATAAAGATCGGCGGGAACGAGATTGACCGGCTGCGACGCTGGCACAAGCAGGGAAAGCTACATCGCTCGCGCGGGATGGCGCGGCAGCGGTTCCCGCAAACACCGTCACCGCGAATGGTGGCAAAGTTGATCCGGCAAGGCATTCTGCAAAACGCGCGATTTGCGGCTGCGGTGCTCGTGCGAGGGGTGAAACGCGGAACGAAAGAGGATCAATACCTGCTGATTCGCACGGATTGTACGTTTCCAACGCTATATCAGATTCGGCAGCAGGGGCGCGTCACGACACCGGTGGCCTACGCAACGGCGCACATCGCCGCGCTCTTTATTAAGTTCTTCCCTCGTGACCTTGCAGGCGTGTTTGCGCCGGAAATGCTGCCGGTGGAAACACGCCGCGCCATCCTTACCGGAATACGCGCGCACGGGGTGCGTATTGCGCATAAGACCACGGTCTTCAAGCGCAGCCATGAAGACGAAGAAGAGTTCTAGTTGGAGCTTCGGGAGGCGCAGTGTTTACGGTCGAGCTTCGAAAACCAAGTTGAACGGCGTTTGCGTGGCGCGGCGGAAGCGGGAAAAACCGCCGGATGTGACAACTTCCCGGAGACGCTTCTCCCCTGCTTGAGCCCCGAGCGCGAGACCTACTTCCTGAGACAACGAAGCGGGTGTACAAAGAAGCGTGGACGCCCCGTAGAAAGCACGCCCGATCGGGTGAAGATTATCTTCGAGTTTATCGCCAGCGAAGGGTTCGACAATCATCCAGGTGCCGTCCTTCTTGAGCGTGCTGTGAACGTGGGCTGAAGCGCCGGCGGGATCGCCCATGTCGTGCAAGCAATCGAAAAACGTGACGAAGTCGTAGTCCTTGCCAGGATAATTCTTCGCCATGGAAACCTCGAAGCGGATTCGGTCGCCGACCTTCGCTTCTTTCGCTCGCTGCCTGGCGGTTTCGATGGACTTGTCGTGATAATCGAAGCCGACAAACTCCGATTTCGGGTATGACTTGGCCATGAGTATCGTCGAAGCCCCGAGACCACAGCCGACATCGGCCACGCGTCCCCCGCTCTTGAGCTTTTGGTCGACGCCTTCGAGAGAGGGAATCCAGGCGCTGACGAGGTTGGCGGCATAACCCGGGCGGAAAAAGCGCTCGGTGCCGACAAACAGTTCGGGATGGTGCTCATGCCAGCCCATACCCTTTCCGGTCTTGAATCTTTCCGTGAGCTGCTCCTCGGATTTTGCAGCAGCGAGGGCCACTTGAAATGCTCCAGGCAAGAAGACCGGGCTGCTTTCGTCGGCCATAGCAAAAGCCTGTTCTTCACTGAGGTGGAATTTACCCGTCGTAGGGTCGTAGGTGACGTAGCTGCCGGCGGCTTGCGCGCTCAGCCACTCGCGCACATAACGTTCGGCGGTGCCGGTGCGCTTGGCAAGTTCCGCGGGAGTCTGCGGTCCGCCGGCCGCAAGAGCTTTGTATAAACCGAGCTTGTCGCCGATGCGAATCAATGCCGCGTTGAAGGTGGCGCCAAAATCGACAATCGCCTTCCCCAGAAATTCGTGAAGTTTGTCCTGATTGATGGTCATGACTGTCTCCATCAGAGCGCTGAAAGGCGAGCTCCGATTGACGCGGATTTTATGGCCTTCCCCAAGAAAAGACAAGCGGGGTCAGCAGCAGCGATTGGGGTGTGAATAGCGGCGATTTAATTGCTCGACGTAAAATTCCGATGGAGTCAGCAAAGTGTGCGCCCCTAAAAACAGCGCAGCCGCGCGGCCTCCAGAGGCCCGACACGGCTGCTATCTTCGAGCCAACACTAATCTGCGCCAGCGGCTTTTGCCTTGCCGGAAAAATGAATGGTGATCAAGAAGCCGTTCGTCCCGTCGTAGGAAAATTTGTGGCCATCTCCCTCGAAGGCTTCGTGCTTGTTCTTCCACATGCGGAAGCCCTCGTTTGACTGGGCGCTCCAGTATTTCAAGTTGTGAATCACAACTTCGTGGCCGGGATTGTCACCTTTGACTTTCTCCAGGATGACTTCACCCTTGCCATCGCTCATCTTGGCGTGAGCCACGCCGGTCTTGGTGTCCACGTCCCACGAAAACGCAGTGTTGCTCACTGCTTTTTTCTGAAAGGGAATCGCCGAATAAAGCTGGGTGAGAATGTCAAGAAGAGCTGCCTGTTGCTCCTTGCTGACGCTTGGATCGAAGTTCACCACCAGCCAGGAGTCCTTGCCAGTGCTCCAGTCGCTGCCAAGATCGCTCCCGAGCCAGACCTTGGCGCCATCCAACTTGATATTCTTGTAGTAGCCCTTATCCACTTTGAGGACGAGGTTGGCGCGGCAGAAATGCTCTTCCATATGGTGCTCACCCATACCCGTATGGTTCGTGGAGTGGGTGTTGAAGTAGCAGGGACAGAACATGTCGCAGCTGCAAGCTTCAATGTACGAAGCTGTGATGTCGAAATCGGGCTTTTCCGCGCTGGGTTTTTCCTGAGCGAAGGAAGTGAAGTAAACAAGGCTGACCACAAGCGCAAGCAGAAACGGTGGAAATAGACGCATAATCCGAGACACTGGGCACCTCCAATTGTGTCGACCTGGGCGGGCCGAACCGCGGTCTGCGGACGAGTTTACTCCCGCCAGGAGGCCGGGGCAAGCATCTGGCTTGCAGCATGCCTCAGCAACAGCGATTGGGCCGGGAATAGCGGCGATTTAATTGTTCGACGTAAAATTCCGAAGGAGTCAGCAAAGTGTGCGCCCCGGATTTTGCGATAGAGGAGCGCACGTAGCGCTCGTAGGCGGCATCGCCGCACCATTCCCGCAGTCCGCGCCAGAAGCGGCGCAGCATCCGAGAAGTACCTGTCTTAGCGCGTCTCATCAATCGTCTCCATGGGCTGCGCCGGAGTAGCCCTCGGCCCACTGCGTCCGCACATAGGGCGATTCGTGAAGAACCGTTTCGCGGCGTCGGCTGAGAATCACATACCACTGGATCAGCGCTTCGATGATCATCAGTAAAATCATCAGTGCCAGGACCATTGTCACCGCGGCGTCGAGGCGCAAGTTGAAAATGAGCCGCTGCGTCTCGGCAATTTTTGGAGCGGGGACCATGCCGCTTGCAATTTGCTCCGCCAATTCGTTTGCGCCGGAGAGAAAACCGATGCGCGGGTTCGCATCGAAGATTTTCTGGTAGCCCGCGGTCATGGTGATGGTGATGAGCGCAGCCATTGGAATCATCGTCACCCAAAGCCAGCGGAGGCGCCCCATCTTCATCAAAATTGTGGTGGCCACGACGAGCGCGACCACAGCAAGCAACTGATTGGAAATGCCGAAAAGCGGCCACAGCGAATTGATTCCCCCGAGCGGGTCAATGACACCCTGGTAGAGAAAATATCCCCAGGCTCCCACGATGACCGCACTCGAAAGCATCATGCCGGGCAGCCAGCTCGTTCGCGCCAATGGCTTCCAAATACGGCCGCCAAGTTCCTGCACCATAAACCGCCCGACGCGCGTGCCTCCGTCCAGCACGGTGAGGATAAACAGGGCTTCGAACATGATGGCGAAGTGATACCAGATGCTCAGAAGGCGCTCGCCTCCGATAGTGCTCGAAAAAATCTGCGCCATGCCCACCGCGAGCGATGGCGCGCCGCCGGTGCGATTCAGCAAAGTCTTCTCGCCGACGAGGCGGGCGAGATCGGTCATCGTTTGGCCCGTCAGGGGAAAGCCCCATTGACTGATGGTGGCAGCCGCAGCGCTGGGCGTGGCACCGACGATACTGGCCGGGCTGTTGATTGCGAAATAAACGCCCGGAGTCATCGAACAAGCCGCGACCATGGCCATTACGCCGACGAAGGACTCCAGCAGCATTGCGCCGTAGCCGATAAAACGCGCTTCACTTTCACGAATGATCATTTTCGGCGTCGTGCCGGAGGAGATGAGCGAGTGAAATCCGCTGATCGCGCCGCAGGCAATAGTGATAAAGCAGAACGGAAAGATTTTTCCCGCAAAGATAGGGCCCGTGCCGTCGACGAAACGCGTGAGCGGCGGCATCAGGATGGGCGGCCTGACGATCAGGATGCCCGCAGCCAGGATGAAGAAGGCTCCCGCCTTGATAAACGCGATCAGATAATCGCGAGGCGCAAGGAGCAGCCAGACTGGAAGCGTGGAAGCGATATAACCGTAAATAATGAGCGCGAAAGCAAGGGCCACCCCGCTGAGAGTGAAGACCTGCGACCAGGACGGCGAATCGCCCACCCAGCGTCCGGCGACTACGACGAATAAAACCAGGCCCAGGCCGATCACCGACGCTTCGAGCACGCGGCCGGGCCGAATAAAACGGAGGTAAACCCCAAGGAGCAAGGCGATGACGATGGTCATGGCCAGCGTAAAAGTGGCCCACGGCGAAGCCTTCAGTGCGTTGACGATCACCAGAGCGATCACCCCGAGCAGAATGATCATGATGGCCAGGACGGCGAGCTGGGCAATAATTCCTCCGCGTCTGCTGATCTCTTCGCGCGCCATCTGCCCGAGCGATTTTCCGTCGCGGCGGATCGAACAGAACAAAATGATGAAATCCTGCACGCAGCCGGCGAACGCCGCTCCGGCAATCAGCCAGAGCGTGCCGGGCAAATAGCCGAATTGCGCGGCCAGCGTCGGGCCGACGAGCGGCCCGGGACCCGCAATAGCCGCGAAATGATGGCCGAAAAGAACCCACTTGTTGATGGGGACAAAATCGCGGCCGTCATCCTTGCGCTCCGAAGGAGTGGCGCGCGTGTCATCGAGCACAAGCAGGCGCGCCGCGATGAACGCAGAATAAAGGCGATACGCCACGAGGTAGCAGCAAACCGCGGCAATGACGAACCATATGGCATTGAGCGGCTCGCCCCGGTGCAGCGCGATCGCGCCGAGTGCGCCCGCGCCAGCGACGGCAACGGCCAGCCACACCAGGACCTGAACGAGGCGCTTCATTTTGCCTTGCTCGGCGACGTGGCCGTGCCCATAAACCTGGCAATGTCCTGCTTGAGCTTGGCAAGCGAGGGCGGGTGTACGTACATCATATGCCCCGCCTCGTAATAGGCGCCGCTGAGATGGCCGCGCAGCGAAGCGTCCAGACCGAGATGGTCGAAGGTGTAATCCGCGGCAAAAAATGGCGTGGCCAGATCGTAGTAGCCTTTGGCGACGAAAACATGCAGGAAGGGGTTCTGCGTCATGGCGTTGCGGAGAGTCTCGGCGACGTTTACGTAGCGGTTCTCGTACGGCTCGAAGCTCCACGGCTGCACGCGGGGGGTGAGGATTTCGTAGGGCAGGTCGCTTTCGAATTTCAGGTCGTTGCGAACGTAGTCGAGTAGCACGCCTGTGTACGGTCCGATGATCGCTGCCATGCTGGGGTCGTAGTCCGGCCGCGCGCCGGCGGCATCGGCGTCGATACCGAGGAAGCGCCCATCGAGGCGTCCGACGGTGCGTCGCTGATCGCGCAAAAGCTCTTTGGTAAAGCGGCCGAGTTGCACGCGGAGATTGCACTCGTCCACAAAATTGGGAGAAAGCCCGGTAAGGCGCGCGAGCTTCTGGGTAATTTCTTTTCGGCGTTCGAGGGAAAGATTGTCGCCGGTCATCAAGGCATCGGCGTACTCGCCGGCGGCGAACCTGCGCGATTCGTCAATCGCTTTCTGCAAATCGCCCTGCAAATCCGGCGAGAGTTTCTTGTGATACCAAGCAATGGCAGTGTAACTAGGCAGATAGAGAAGGTACGGCAAATCGTTGCCAGTATCGAATTCGGCGGTTTCAAAATTCAGGATCGAAGAAACGAGGACGATGCCGTTCAGATACATGCCGAAACGTTGCTGCAGATAACCGGATAGTCCCGCTGCGCGCGTGGTGCCATAACTCTCGCCGGCGAGAAATTTTGGCGAGGACCAGCGCTTGTTGCGCGTCGCGTAGAGGCGAATGAATTCCGCCACCGATTGCACGTCTTCTTCGATGCCGTGAAATTGCTTGGGCGGCTCGCCGGGAACCGCGCGGCTGTAGCCGGTCGAGACAGGATCAATGAAGACAAGGTCGGTAACGTCGAGAAGCGATGCATCGTTATCCACGAGCTTGTAGGGCGGAGGGAGAAGCGCTCCGGCATCACCCATCTGCACGCGGCGCGGACCAAAAGCGCCGAGGTGCAACCATACCGAGGAAGAACCCGGGCCGCCGTTGAAGCTGAAGGTGACGGGGCGCTGCGCGGAATCGCTCACGTCGTCTTTGGTGTAGGCAACGTAGAAAATACTGGCCTTGGGCGTCCCGTCTTCGAGCTTCAGCAGGATCGTGCCCGCCGTCGCGGTGTACTTGGTCTCCTGACCGCCGATACGTAGCGAGTGCTTCGAAGAGACGATTTTTTCTTCGGGGGCGGGCGGCGTCTTCTTCTCTTCTTTGGGTTTCTCGGGAGGCTTCTCCGCGGGATTCTGTGCGGCTTGTTGAGCAGAAGCAGGAATCGAGCAAAGCAGAAACAGTGCGGTGAAACTTAGCAAAAAGTAAGGACGCTTCATCGTCGGCCAGACTCCCTCGTAGAAATAACGGCAAGACTATCCCGATACCCCGGGCATCGTATGCGACTGCGCGAGCAGCGTCAATCGTCGCGAAGAACAAAGGGAGGATGATTCCTTTTGCGCCACTCGGAATCGCGGATAGAATCGAACCACTTCCCGGATTACTCCATCGAAGGAGGGACGCATGCGCCCGGCCCGCTTTCGGCAGCTTATTTCACTGTTTCTTGCCACTGCGGTGGCAATGGCCGCCACGCACGTGACCGCACAGCAGATTCGGCAACAGAAGGAAGACCTCCCGCATCCGAAAACGCTCGAAGACTTGCAAAAGGCGATGAAGGACATGTTGGAAAAGGAGCATGTGCCGGGAGCAGGCGTCGCACTGGTATCGAACGGCGAGCTGATGTGGTGCGGCGGATTCGGGAAGGCGGACATTTCCACGAACCGTGACGTCAACTGCGATACCGAGTTTCGCGTGGGATCCATCAGCAAGACGTTTGTCGCGCTGGCGCTATTGGTGCTGCAGGAAGAAGGGAAAATCAATCTCGAAGCGCGATTGCAGGATATAGCGCCTGAAATACCGGTGAAGAATCGCTGGGAGGCGGCGCACCCAGTCCGTGTCGTGAACTTGATGGAACACACTGCGGGTTTCGACGATATGGAGTTCAGCGAAGTTTACAACCTTCACGACCGCTACGACTATCCCCTGGCCGAGGTTTTCAAACGCTTCCGCAAGCCGCAGGAAGTACGCTGGCCGCCGGGAACACGAATGTCGTATTCGAATCCAGGCTACGGCGTGGCGGGCTACTTGATCGAAAAAGTGACCGGCCGGCCGTACGATCAATATATTCGCGAGACGATTCTTCGGCCCCTGGGCATGGAGGCCGCGGACTTCTCCTTTACTACTGCCAACAAAGCGCTGCTAGCTTCCGCGTACGGTGGCAATCCGCCGCACTCGCTGGGTTACCCGCTGATCTATCTCCGGCCGGCGGGAGACTTAAAAGCTTCACCGGGTGAACTGGCGAAGCTGGTGCAATTTCTTCTGCGCCGGGGGAGAACTGAAGACGCACAGTTGGTAAAGCAAGAGTCCATTGCCCGGATGGAAGCACCGGAAACGACTTCCGCGGCACGCAATGGGCTGCGCCTCGGGTATGGGCTTGCGAATTATACGGAGGTCGAAGGCGGGGTTGTAACGCACGGCCATGACGGCGGCATCGACGGTTTTATTTCCACTTATCGTTATATGCCCGAACAAAACTGGGGCTACGTGGTGCTGCTGAACAGCTCAGAATCGGGCAAAGCACTCACGGATCTGAATCGCTTGGCGATTGATTTTCTTTCCAAAGATTTTGCGAAGACGCAACAATCCGTGATCTTTCTTGACCATAATCAGCTGGAGCGGTTCGCGGGCTATTACGCCCCGCGCGCCCCTCGTAATCAGCTTCTTTCGTTCATTGACGATCTCACCGGAGGCATCCGCATACGCTTCATCAGCGGCAAGCTCACCCGCTCCGGAATGTTTGACAAGCCCGAGCCACTAATCCCTGTGCGCTGGAATCTTTTCCGAAACGAGAAGGAACCCGAAGCAACCACAATTTTCTTCACCAATGAAGCCGGCAATATGGCGGTCACTATTTCTGGAATAGAGAATTTTCCGTATGGCGAACGTGTGAACATTGTATGGCCTTACGCGCGCCTCGCCCTGCTCGGCCTCTGCGCATTACTAATGGCGACTTCCCTGGTCTTAGCTCCGGTTTGGATCCTTTGGAAAATTTTCGCCGGAATGAAAAGCGTCCGCTATCTCGCGGTGCCCGGCGCGCCTGCTTTGGCAACTCTGTCTTTGCTGGCCGTTCCATACTGTTTCATACGGCTTTCTGGTCTGCAAATCGGGACTGTGAATTTGTGGACCGTGGGAATTTTTCTAGGTACGGCGTTGTTTCCGCTTCTGTCACTGCTTGGTCTATTGCTGGCAAAGAGCGTGCCAAGAGAAGAAATTCATAACGGCGTGCGGATCCACGCGCTGCTGGTTTCGCTGGCTTGTTGCGTGTTAACCGCATTCATGGCTTCGTGGGGATTGCTTTCTGTGCGTCTCTGGGCGCCGTAAGGTCATGTGATACTAGTCAGTCTGGGAGCGACGTGAGGCGAAGAAGCGGGAAGAGATCGCGGAAGATTTTGGCAAGTTCGCGCGGATACGATCCGCGGGTGGCGGCAGCGGGGGCGAATTTGCGGCGGACGACCCAGCCGTGGATCTTCTTCCAGTCGTCATGATTCATCGGCCAGCCATTGTGCTTTGTCCATTCCCCTTTTTTCGCCGAGTACCAGTAGCTTTCGTAGCGGCGGCCGAGACGCTTCTTCTGTTGCGCAAGCCACTTCGGATTCCCGTGGACGCGCGGCTCCGCGATTAGGGCGAGCGCGGATTCCTTACGTTTTGGACCTGCGTAGATTGCGTAGCCAGCGGTGGCGGTGTCTGCCGAAAGGCCGGCGTAGAGCTGGCCGCTTTCGCGGCCGCCGGGGAGCATTGCGGTGAATCTCAAATACATCTGCGGCCGATAGGGTGTCTTGTCTTTGGCGAAACGGATGTCGCGATTGATCCGAGAAAAATTTGCGCCCGTGCGGCCGGAGGTGTCGAAGCGCGAATCAAACTGAAGGACAGCGGGAGCGGTCGCCTCGAACAAACGACGGAAGGGTAGAACGACGAACTGCTGATAACGTTCCCGGTTGGCGTCCATCCACGCTTTTTGATTGTGGCGATCCAGGTCGCGGAAAAAACGAAAAGTTTCGTGGCTGAAAATGGGCTTTGCTGCGGCCATGATGGCACCTCGATGTCGGACAAGCGCTACTCAGGGTACACGATTCACAAGTACCGTCAATTGGACTATGCTGTGCCGCTTGCCAGAGCGGGTCCTGGCAGCGGGCGCTTTTACGATCTTTCGAAACGGAGATAAGAGCGATGCTAAAGAAATTGTTTGCTGTTGGAACACTCGTGGCTGGACTGTGCGTGTGCATGGCGATCCTGCGCCCGGCGCACGTGGCGAAAGCTGACGATACAAAAACGCCGTCGAAGCTGGAGCCGTGGAAGGCGGAAGACATCATCTATGCGGAGTCAGCGGGGCAGTATCGCATTTCGCCCGACGGAAAATGGCTCGTATGGGTGAAGTTTGCGGGCGACAAGGAAAAGGACGCGGGCTACTCGAATCTTTTCCTTTCCAGCCTGACAGAAAGCCGGGAAATCCAGCTTACGCGAGGCACCGACAACAATAACCGGCCACGTTGGTCGCCGGACGGCGAATTGATCACATTTGCAAGCAGCCGCGCACGGCCCAAGGCCAAGCCTGATACGGCGCCGTCACAGATCTGGCTAATCAACACGCACGGCGGCGAACCCTGGCCGTTAACGGAACTGGCACGCTCGCCACGGAGTTTCGAATGGCTGGACAAGGACACGCTGATTTTCAGCGCACAGGAAGACCCCGCTCTGTATGAACAGGAACTGAAGAAAAAGAAGGACGATTCCCAGATTGTCGACGACGAACAGCATGAGCCGCCGGTGCGTCTCTACAAAATCGAAATAAAAGACAAAAAAGTGACGCGCCTGACAACGAACACGGATTGGATCGATGGCTGGAGTGTGTCGAAAGATGGAAAATATGCCGTCGCCGAGCATGCCAAGAGCTTGCACTACGAGTTTGACCAGAGAGTGCCGCCAGTGACGTTTCTGCACAACCTCGCAGAAGGATCCGAGAAACAGATATTTACCGAGGGCCGAATCCGGCCTTCCGATTTCGAGTGGGCGCCCGACAGCAGCGGCTTCTACGCCACCGCCCCATATTCCACGGACCCGCGTTTTCTGACGGCCACGATCCAGCTGCTCTATCACTACGACGTGGCCAGCGGGAAGATCACGCAAGTCAAGCTGGATTGGGAGAACGGGCTGGGATTCGAGTTGCGAACGATACCCGGCGGCTTCATTGCGCAGCTCGCGGCGGGAAGCCGATCTGAAGTGGCGCGCTACACCGCGGAAAAGGGGGCTGCCGGCTGGAGTTGGAAGCGGCAGTCGCTCGAAGGCGAGCACGCGAAGAATCTTAGCGGTTTCGCGATAAGCGAAGACGCCAAAACGATCGTCTACGATTACTCCACGGCGAGCAAGCTGCCACAAGCGTACCGCGCGCAGCTCGATGGCACGAAAATTGTTTCCCCGGTACAGGTGACGAAGTTGAATGAAACTCTCGTGAAGGGCCGCACGTTCGCGAAATCGGAAGTGATTCGGTGGAAAGGCTCGAACGACGAAGAGGTTGAGGGAATCCTTTACTACCCGACGAAATACGAAGCGGGGAAGAAATACCCGCTGATCACGGCGATTCACGGCGGCCCCCAGGGCTGGGATTCCGACGCGTGGGACGATAACTGGGCTTATCCCATTAGTCTGCTGGCGCAGCGCGGCGCGTTCATTCTGAGGCCGAATTATCATGGCAGCGGGAACTATGGATTGAAGTGGGGGGAATCGATTTGCTGCGGCAAATATTACGACCTGGAGACGCCGGACATCAACATGGGCGTCGATTATCTGATCGCACAGGGGAAAGTGGATCCCGACCGCGTCGCGACGCTGGGATGGTCGAACGGATCGATTCTCTCGATTAGCCTGATCACGACGTATCCGGCCCGGTACAAGGCGGCGAGCGTCGGCGCGGGTGATGTGGAATGGATCAGCGACTGGGGCAACGTGGACTTCGGCGAATCATTTGATACGTATTACTTCGGCAAGTCGCCTTTTGAAGACCCGCAGCTTTACATCCGCAAATCGCCATTCTTCAAAATGGACAAAGTGCAGGCGCCGGTGCTGATTTTCCACGGTTCGGCCGACCGCAACGTTCCGCCGGCGCAGAGTTGGTCGTTCTTCCGGGCACTGCAATATTACGGCAAAACGGTAAAGTACGTGGTTTTCCCCGGCGAGCCGCATGGCCCTCAGAAGCTGACCCACCAAATGCGCAAGGTGGAAGATGAACTGGCGTGGTTCGACACGTATTTCTTCAAGAAGGCGAAACCCGAAGACGAAGCGCTGAAAGAGGGTTCGCCTCTTGATGCGGCGATCAAGACGAAGAACGCCGCGCGAACGGGAGGCAACTACGGCTCGCCGTTTGCTTTAAAGGCGGGTACGAAAGGCAAGCCGGTCCTGATTCCAGAAGTGGTGAAGCGCGATGAAATTGAAATTGGGCGGTTTGAAGTGACAAGGGCGCAGTTCGCCGAGTTCGACAAAAATTACAAGGTCGATCCGGAGACGGACAATTTTCCTGCGAATGGAACTACCTTCGATCAGGCGAAAAGTTATGCGGCGTGGCTGTCCAAATTGACCGCGCAAACGTGGCGCATCCCCAACGAGAGTGAAGTCTCCGAGATGTATGAAAAGAAAGAGGGAGAAAACACGCTCGATTACTGGGCTGGCTACGCGTTAAATCCGGATGATGCCGGGAAGCTCCGGACAAAAATCGCGGAACTTCCCGGAAGCGCACCGCTGTTGAAACCCGTGGGCAGCTTTGCAGGGGACGGAAAAGAACAGGAAGAACTGATCTTCGACCTCGGCGGCAACGTTGCCGAGTGGGTGCTGACACGCGATGGCAAAGGCAAAGTGATCGGCGGCAGCGCAGATTGCCCCGCCGATCCGAAATCGAATTGCACGCCGGCGCCGGAATACATTGGAATCCGCGTCGTCCGCGGCGCAGCCAAGCCTCAGTAACCGAGAAAAGTAAAAACTTAGCACAGAGCACACAGACAAAAGCGCACAGAGGCCACAGAGAACGCGAGGATAAATTCGCCGCGTGAATCTGTGCGAGCGCGGCGTTATTTCGATTGTTTCTTGCGTTTGCTGCCTTTAGCCGCGCGCTCACGCATTCGCCGTACGACGAGCTGGATGCGTTTTTCGCGGGTGCGCGCATGCTTCGCGGAATCCACGTACTGAACGATCTGGCGGCGGAGCGCCGTCGTAAGGGTGTTGAAGGTGGCGAGCGCGCGAGGTTCATCGGCGAGGCCCGCGGCGAAATCCTGCGGGAGCACAACTTCGCGGGGCTCGGCGTCGAGGAGGAAGGTGACTTCGACGGTGGCGCCGGCGTCGATGCGGAGTTTGCGCCAGATACGGCTGTGCACGTGAAGCCGGTAGCAGCCGCCGCCCCGCGGCACTAGGGTGCTCTTCATCGGCAGGCCCTCGATCCACCCGTGCACCGGAATGTGCAGGGCATCCTCCCCGGCAACGCTGCGAAGGGCTTTGGACACGTCGCGGGGGACATCGACGCAGCGCATGATCCAGACTTTGTGGATGCGGGCCGGAAAGACATGGGGTTGGTCAGCGCGGTTCATGAGCAAGCCAGGATAATACTCCTGGGTCGCGTAGGAAAGCACTCGAGACGGCCGAATCGTAGGCCCCCTCCCCCCGGTTTTTCATAAGTGTTCATTCTAAAGGGGGTTAAAGCGTTTGTTTTGATACATTTCCGTAAGTGTTGATTCTAAGAAAGTTACACCAGATATTGGAATCCGCAGGACGAGCCCCGAAGCAGGGGAGGACTTTAGTTGACGCGCTTTTACCTGAAAAGATAATACCACATATATTGGCTTCGGTCAAGGGAAAAGTTCCGGAGAACCGCCAAGGTGTTTGTATAGATTCTGAGAGGGTCTCATTTCCCAGGAACGATTCAGATGGCTGGCCCCGCGCCGAAGGGGCGATTATCGGACGCCTACTTCTTGGAGGTGGAGCCGGCGAAGGCGGTGGCGAGGCCGAGGGAGATGAGCATTCCGCCGGAAACGTAGCGCTGAGTACGCATCCAACGCGGATTGCCTCTCAACACTTGAGCGACGGTCCCAGCGAAGAGCGCCCAGACACTGTCGCTCAAGACGCCCATGACGGCGAAGAGCAATCCGAGAAACAGAATCTGGCCGGCCACCTTTCCGCGGGATACGTCCACGAATTGCGGAAGGAAGGCAAAGAAAAAGAGTGCCGTCTTCGGATTCAGCACATTCACGACGATACCCTGCCCGAAAATGCGGCTCAGCTGGATTCGGGCGGATTGGTCTGACTGTGCGATGGATTCTTCACGCAATAATTTCTGGATACCCAGATAGATCAAGTATGCCGCTCCCAGATATTTCACCATGCTGAAGGCGATCGCCGAGGACATCAGCAGCGCCGACAAGCCTAGCGTGGCTGCAACCACGTGAAGGAGCGTGCCCACGCCGATGCCGAGGGCGGAGACCAAACCTGCGCTGCGGCCATGGCCGATGCTGCGGCTCGTAACATAGAAAACGGCGGGGCCGGGAATGGCCAGCAGGACGAGAGCGGCACTGACAAAAAGAAGAAGAGACGCGTGGTTGGGGATCATTGTTGTTAGGACGCGTCTTTCAAGCAGCCGTGAGCAGAAGCGGTTCTCCGCGTGTGATCACGATGGTGTGCTCGTAATGGGCGGAGAGACTGCCATCGCTGGTGCGGTAGGTCCAGCCGTCTGTGTCGAGCGAAACTTCTCAAATTGTTCCGGACTGTTGATGGACATTGCTCGCTCCGTTACACACTTTGGTGCCATCGTTCCTTAGATTAGGTTCAAAGAATGGAAGACAATATACGGGAATGCGTAGCCAGCTAAGAATGCGTAAAGGCGCGCTATGGGTTGATCACGTTTCGCAACTGCGAACAATGCGAACATCGCGAAATATATCAACTGAAGCCAAAAGATTTCAAATAACAAACGATGGATTCGAAAAAGAAATCCGACGAGGTTTGGTCCTTCGGGTGGTCTATCAGGAGCAAGAACGGAATGAGGTGCGGGGACAGGGATTATCAGACGCAAGAGGAGATAGGCAGCAGCGCCGGCGGCGGCAGCTAACAAGAGCTTGAGAAGGTTCCCAGGGTCCTTGTGGCGGTCGCCAGTTAAAGAGTCGACGCGATTCGGCATGAAGAGCTCTTTCTGACGGACACTCCAAGATGACCCTTATCGTCAGAGAAGTATCAGTGGCAGGCGCAACCGCCGCCGCAACAGCTGCCATCACCGCTTCCGGAGAAAGATTTGGGAGATTTCGCCGATGCGCCGTTGCTGGAGCCGTTGGAGGTGGTGAAGACGGAAAGCTGGATGGCGGCCTTTTTGCTGGCGCACTTGGGGCAGGCGATTTCCTGCTGCTTGTTCAGCACGAGCTTTTCAAATTCCGTCTGACAGTCGTCGCAGATGTATTCGTAGATCGGCATTCTTAGACCCCGGAGATTCCCTTCTCGAATTATAGCAGCTCCGTAGGCTGCGCCCTATAGCTGGCGAGGAAAGTGCCTGCCTCGCCGAGAGCGGGTGGCCGCGAGTGAATAAAAAAAGCGCCTCCAGGCTTCCTGGAGGCGCTCAGCTGTCATTGCTTCAGGGGCTAAAGTCCGCTCCCGGCCCGGCAGAACGTCGGGGCTGAAGCCCCGACCTCCTATAGAATCAGTCGCCGGCGACGGCTTCCGCGGCCTTCTCGGCGGACTCGGGTTTGGTGGCGGCGTTGCCATCCGAATGACCGTTGCCATTGTTGTTGCCATTGGCGGGGGCGATGGTGACCGGCTTGCCGGCATTGGCGAAATTGGCCGGGACGGCTTTGGCGATATCCTGCACGGTGCCAATCTGCACGACGGTCGGCTGGGGCTTCTTGAGCACCAGCTCTTCGTAAATGGCGCGAACTTTGGCCTGTTCTTCGTAGGCCTTCTTGCGACGGGCGCGCTCTTCTTCGGCCGCGGTGAGCGGAATGTCGTGCTCGAGGTGGCGGACGCGTGAAGCGTCATTGGCGTCGATCTTCAGCGAGTGTTCGTAGCTCTGGAGGTTGACGCTCTTGCCTTTCGCGTAGATTTCGTGCTTACCGTGGGTCTTGTACCATTCGGCCACGGTCGCATTCTTGTGCATGTTCTCGATGATCTGCCGCCAGCCCACCCCGGTGTTGTACGCGCAGAAGGAAATCTCACCCTGCTGCGTGGCGTAGGGAATGATGCACATTTCGGTGCGGCGGAAGTCATAGTTGAACAAATCCTGGAACCACATTCCGGCGATGAAGAGGAAGTTCCACGGATCGCTCTGGCGGCGCTTCATGGCATCTTCGTAATTGCGGTCGGGAGAGGTGCGGCCGTATTTCTTCTCGGAGCCCTTGGTGAGCGCCCAAGTCTTGTCGAACTTCTTGAAGAGGTCATAGAGCTTCAGACCCTTGGGCCCCTGGAACGGCTGGTAGTTCTTGAGCAGCGCCATGGCCATCATGAAGTTGGAAAAAACCTTTCCACGCGCGGCGTCGGTGATCGCAGTGACGTCTTTCGTCAACTGGGTGGCGTTCAGGAAGCGCGGAACGGGAGCCCATTCCTTGGTTTCTTTGTTGATCATCAGCGCCGTGCCCACGCCGCAGTTCGGGTGGCAGCCGCAGGAGAGCGAACCCCACTGCGAGTCCTGGCCCTTCACCATGTCCGAAAAGCCGGCAAAGGTGCTGATAAACGAAATCGGGAACCAGTCGCGCGTCGGCTCGACTTTCCCGACTTGCTTGCTGACGTCCTTCGCAAGATGCGAAAGGGTGTAGCGCTGGCGGAGACGGCGCTCCGGGGTGATGTTTTCGTCGCGGCCCGTGAACGAAACGGGCTGGAAGCTCACAAAGGCGATTTTCTTGGGGTTTTCCATCGCGAATTTCACGACGGTGCCGACCTGATCGTTGTTGACGTTGTTTACGATGGTCACAACGAGCACGATTTCGATGCCAGCTTCGTGCATGTTTTCGATGGCGCGGAGCTTGACGTCAAACAGATTGCCAATCTGGCGGTGGCTGTTGGCGTCGTTGCCGATGCCGTCAAACTGCAGGTAGGCATAGCGCATGCCCGCCTCGAAAGCCTTCTTTGAGAACTCCTTGCTTTTGGCGAATTCGATGCCGTTGGTGGCGGCCTGCACGCTGTTGTAGCCGATCTTGCGGGCGTAGGCGACCGCATCGAGGAAGAACGGGCTCATGGTGGGCTCGCCGCCACTGAACTGCACGGACATCTGGCGGCGCGGCTTGATTTTCAGGGCGTTGTCTAAAATTTCCTTAATCTCATCCCAGCCGAGTTCGTGGACGTAGCCAACCTGGTTGGCGTCCATGAAGCAGGGGTCGCACATCATGTTGCAGCGGTTGGTGAGGTCGACGGTGAGAACCGAGCCGCGGCCATAGCGAACCGTGCTGGAGCCATGCTTGTGAAGGTCTTCGTCATTGTGCGCGGGGATGTCGCGGCCGGGGAACTGCTTTTCGATCCAATCTAGGAATTTCGAATCAATGGCCATCATATCCTCGTAGTGGCCGTGGATCGGGCAGTCTTTGACCATCCAGACTTCGCCGTCGCGCTCGATGATCTGCGCTTTGATCTCGCCCACCTTTTCGTGCATGAGGTCGCGCCAGTCTTTTTTGCCGTCGATGATGGCTTCGCGCGCTTCTTTCACGCAGGCGGGACAGAGAGAGTCGGTCTGCCGCGGGAAGCCAAGCGTCGGCTTGGTCTTTTCCCAAGACTTCAGCAGCGGCTTGTCAGACCACTGCGGCGTGACCGATGGATTGGGATTGCGCTTGTTGAAGTATTGAATAGAGTCAAATGTGATTCCCGCAGCTTTACAGACCGCCCAATCGATCGTCCTGAAAATCTGCGTGCCTATTTGATTCGGCATAAACTTCTACCCTCGCTTTCAAAAGTTGCGACCCAAACTACACGGTGATTTGGATTAAGAACGAGCCCCCAAACAGCCCCCGGACTCGTATTTACCGTACCACGCCCAATGGGTACGTCCAATAAGTCTTTGGACACCTATAGTTTGACCGTTAGCCGGGGAGGACGCCAGCGGGTTACGGCGAATGGTCGTAATGGGGGGTTGAACGGCAGAAAAAGGTCAGCCAACGGTCATCCTTAGGGTTCCCTAAGGGGGTTACTCCTAGGGCGTTTGGCCCATAAGTTTGCACCCGCAGGGAAAATCTCTGTCCCATATGGACTTGGTTGCTCACTCGTTGAGAGGACAATGCCTCAGAACGGCGATGACAAGATGCGCGAAGTGCGATGCTCCTTCATCGAGCTGCAGCCTCGACCGGGCACGCCTCCGTAAGGAACATCGTACCCCTGTGCATCGTATCTACCGGCAAAAGAACTGGAGGGCAGCCCATGCACTCTTTTTTGCAGGACGTTCGCTACGGCCTCCGGATGCTCGGAAGGAGCCCCTCGTTTACGGCGCTGGCCATTTTGACCCTAGCACTGGGAATCGGGGCGAGTACGGCAATCTTCAGCGCCGTAAACGCCCTCGTTCTTCGGCCACTGCCCGGTGAGGGGAATGGTCAGTTGCTGGCTGTGGCCTTTCGCGACCCACGTGACGCGGACTCGCACAAGATGTCGTACCTCGATTACAAAGACTTTCAGCAGCAGGCCGTCTCCTTCGCGGACCTCACTGCGTACGATCTCGGGTTCGGCGTCCTGACCGCTGACCAGCGCAGCGACCGCCTCTTGGTCAGCTATGTCCCGGGTGACTTTTTCTCGGTACTTGGCATGCAGCCCGCTGTGGGACGCCTCTTCTATCCCGAAGAAGGGGATCAGCCGGGCACAACGCAGAGTTTGGTTCTTGGATATAGCTATTGGCAACAACGCTTTGGGGGAGACCCGGGAATTGTCGGAAAGAGTGTGACGCTAAGAGGTCGGTCGATTGCCATCTTGGGCGTCGCCCCACAGGAATTCGTGGGGCCTTTCACGCCGATTGAAACCGACGCCTACCTCCCGATGGGAATGATGCCGGAGACGCCGGGGGGCTCTAATTTCTTTACCGACCGCTCCGACCGCGAACTCTACGTTCTCGCAAAACCGAAATCCGGCGCCAGCCGGCCCCAGGTGCGTGCCTCTTTGCAAGTCATTGCCGACCGGCTGGGGCAAGAATTTCCAGCAACAAATAAGGGGATGGTTGTCAGCGTCCTCCTCGAGAGGCTGGCTCGCCCCGAGCCATCGGATTCCTCCGGCACGCTTCTTGCCGTCGGTATATTCCTGGTGATGGTGGCACTACTCCTTATCATTGCCTGCGTCGACGTGACCAATCTCCTTCTGGTTCGCGCATCGAGCCGCAGCAGAGAAATGGCTGTCCGGGCATCGCTTGGCGCCGGAAGATTGCGGCTACTGCGCCAGATGCTGACAGAGAATCTGATCCTCTCCGGGCTTGGCGGAACTGCCGGGGCAATGCTTGGCTGGTGGCTCTCCCGTCTCGTTGGTGCTATTCGCCTGCCAACTGGCATTCCGATCCGCGTAAATACCGCCTTTGACTGGCGCGTTTTCGCATGCATCGCAGCCGTTGTTATTCTTTGCGCCGTTCTCGTGGGGATCGCGCCGGCTTTGCGGACTTTCCGCGCCGACCTGAACACGGTAATGCGCGATGGTGGACGCTCGAACTCGGCGGGCATCCGGCGCAGCCGCTTCCGCGGCGCTCTGATCATTGCTCAAGTCGCGGGTTCGCTCATTGTCCTTGTCGCAGGCGCGCTGTTCGTGCGCAGCCTCACCTCAGCGGAGAAAATGGACCTCGGTTTTCGTGCCGATGGCCTGCTGAATCTCACCATCAACGTCAATGAGGTCGGATACGACGAGCCCCGTGGCACCGCGCTCTTTCGCGCGCTGAAGGATCGCATTCGGGCCCTCCCCGGCATAGATAGTGTGACGTTCGCCTCCGCAGTCCCCCTATCGCAATACCTTCAGCAGGACCGCATCTGGAAAGAAGGAACAGCAGGGACGCCAGAAAATCAGGTCCCTGAGATGAACTTCAACGCAGTGGACGAAGAGTATTTCCACACCTTGGAAGTTCCGATCCTGCGCGGCCGGGGGTTCACCCGGGACGATCGCAAGGACACTCGTCGCGTCGCGGTCATTAACGAGACAATGGCCCAGCTCTTCTGGCCCGGACAAGATTCTATCGGTCAGAGATTCAGCGTCGGAAAGCCCGATGGCCCGCCCATCGAAGTCGTCGGTGTGGCACGTAATGGCAAGTATGTTTCTCTGTTCGAAGAACCCCGGCCGTCCTTCTATCTTTCCCTAGCGCAGAATTACAGCCCCCTGCGGATCTTGCAAGTGCGAACCTCGCTTCCTCCGGCAAACGTGGCGACTCTCATCGAGAAAAACATCCACGATCTCGAACCGGATCTTCCGGTATTTGATGTCATGACCATGCAGCAATCTCTCGGAGGCCCAAATGGTTTCTTCCTTCTTCGGATTGGCTCGACGTTCGCCGGGCTGCTTGGTGTTCTCTGCATGGCTCTCGCCGTCGTCGGAATCTACGGGGTTATGTCTTATGTCGCTACGCAGCGCACGTATGAAATTGGCGTTCGAATGGCTCTCGGTGCGCAGCGGGGAGACGTCCATCGGTTGATTGCCCGGCAAGGTGCGCGGCTCACGCTTGCGGGCGTTGCGATCGGTCTGGCTGGAGCTTTCGCTCTGACGCGGCTGATGTCCGGCCTGCTCTTCGGGGTAAGCCCGCACGATCCGCTGGCGTTTGTGTGCTGTGTCGCGCTGCTCGCGATCGTAGCAGGGCTGGCGTGTTGGATCCCGGCGCGACGCGCGACGCGCTTGGACCCCATGGTCGCTCTGCGCTACGAGTAGCCTTACCTCTCGAGAGCCAATTCAAGAAGATAGAGTTGTGAAGGGTTGCTCTTGAGTTCCTCAAAGTTCCCGCACTCTGTCCGTAACAACAAATTGAGGTCAATCGTTCAGAATTGGCCGCAGAACGGCGATGACAAAATGCGCGAAGTGCGATGCTCCTTCATCGAGCTGCAGCCAGCGAACCACGCAGTGCTCGGCAAGATATTTTGTGACACGCGATTCGGCGATGCCCAAATGTTCGGCGAGCCGCGGCTTGATGGATTCCGCGCTGCGGCGGCTTGATCCACCACGCAAGAGATAGCCAATGGCGATGCGCAGAGTCTGACAGGGTTCGACATAGTAGTAGGTGGTTAGGTCCGAGTCTGTCAGGAGGAAAACACCGGGCCCGACCGGCGCACCATCAGCTTCGGCGAGCTTTGCCGGTGGGCAGGTGAGCAGGCGGCGGAACTGCATTTCGAGAAGAGAAATCCGGGAGGAGAGCCCTGGGTCGCCATAACGACCCTTCAACCCCACGCCGCCGGTCTCCATTGGCGGCTCAACGGGCAGGCGTGGGATGGCGCGGCTGTCCACGACGCGCGGGGGGCTCGGTTCGTCCGACTGATCGTAAACGGCAGGAGGCAATCCTCGGTGTGGTCCAGGGGCTTGCGGAGTACGTTGGCCGGGCGCGGCAGCAAGTCCTTTGCCGGTGTCTGCTTTCCGCCGATTGCGCCCACCGCGGCGTCCACGCCGGCGATGCTTCCCCTCAGCAAGCGTTGCAGGCACAGGGGCTGGTGATTCATCGTTGGGTGTGACGCTGGATTCGGTAACCTCCACATTCTGTTCGAATGGCAGCCCAGGTTCCGGCGCAGGGTTCGCCGCAATAGGAGGGGGTGTCAGAACAAAATCGGCAGAGCCTGGCGGGGCGCTCTGCGGGGAGTCGGATTCAGTAACGCTGCCACCAAGCCGGACAGCGGCTTCCTGCGCCTTGGTTTTCCAATCGGCACGGCGAAAACGTTCCGCGGCCGTCGCATACCATTTCGCGGCGTCGGCATTCAACCCGGCGGATTCAAAATGGCGCGCGAGCTCGAATGCCACCATCGCGTCTCGCGTCTTTTGGAAGAGATTGGAAAGCTGTCCCGCGGGATCCTTGCCGGTACGCGCGCGGCGGATTCGCGCCGTAATCTGTTTCCAGTCAGCCATACCAGTTCCTGCATTGTAGCAGCGGCGGGTCCCTGCTACCAGTTATCCTAGGGCCGCGCTGGGCGTAACTTTCTTGTTCACTCTCTTGCTAGGCAGCACTTATAACGCTGCAATCACTTCAATTTCGAGCAAAGCATCTTTCGGCAGCCGCGAGACCTGGACGGTCGAGCGAGCCGGTGGTGCGGCGGTAAAAAAGCGGCCATAGACTTCATTCATGACCGCAAAATCACTCATGTCCTTAAGGAAGACGGTGGTCTTCACGACATGATGCAGATTGGAACCCGCTGCTTCCAGGATGCCCTTCACGTTATCAAGCGTTCGCTCCGTTTGCTGGCGAATATCGCTGCCTGTCAATTCGCCGGTCTTCGGATCGAGCGCCACCTGCCCGGACAAGTAAATAAACCCATTGGCCTTGATGGCCTGCGAATACGGTCCGATGGGTTTCGGCCCGCGGTCTGTATGAACACTTTCTTTCATGGAACACCCTCCTCGGAAGAACTAGTGGCAACGACCGGCACATCTTCGTGGCGCGCGCGAAACTCGTCGGGCACGCCGGGATGCTTCATCCACAAGCGGACAAACTCGGCAATGTTCTGGTGCGTTTCCTGTTCGAGCGCCGCGATCAGATCGTCCAGATCAAAGCCCCGGCCACGCCGGGCATCGAGCATATGGCGGAGGGCGTTGCGAAAGGCTTCCTGGCCATAACGTTCCTGTAGCGCGTAAAAGAAAAGAAAACTCTTGGCGCGAAGAAGGGCTGCATCTTCCGTCTGTTGCTTCGGAGCGTTCCGCGGGATGAGCTGGAGCGCACGACGAATCGTTTCCTCACGTTCGGACGGCCCTTCGGTGGATTCGCGGCCCAAGGCAGCGGCAAAGGCGGGTAAAGCGTACAGCGGAGGTCTTTGCCCGTAGAAGCCCGGATTCTGGCCGTACCCGAGCCAGCTCGCCGCCAACGAAGGAGCCACCAGGGTTGCAATCTCTGGAGTTCCAGCGCTGATATCGGCCAACACGGTGTCCAACGAGGCCATCTCCGCCGTGATTGGCTCTTCTGCCTCCCCGAGTATCCTGGCATACGCTGAATCGCGAATGGAGAAACAGCCCTCGACAACGGGGCACTCCACGATCCACAAGGGATACACATCTTTGCTGCGGCTGCCGAACGCCGAGTCGTAGGCTTGGATGGCGCGAAGCAGCGCATCGCTCGCCGAACCCAGGCTGCGCGCATTCTGCGCTCCGCGCGTCCAAAGATAGACCTTCTGCTCAGCGGCGTCGAGCGGAGTGGAGGTATAGCGTCCCGCGATCACGAAGGGATAGCGATCCCGCGGCTCCTGTACGGAGCGAACCAACAATTCGCCGCCGCCGTGCGAACTCTTGGCGACTTTGCCGCTCGTGTGCACTAGGAAGGTGTCCGGCACACGCACGAGCAGGTTCCACTTTTGCGGTGGCACCCCGCCGGTTGGAAATAGTCCCTTGGCGGGAAGCAATTCCGGGCTCCATCCCTGGGCGGGTAAGAAAAAGGCATCGGGGGCGAAGCCCAAGCTGGACTCGCCCGCGGCAGGCTGCTGAATTTCGGCGGAGAGATGCAAGATGTGGCGGGACGAGACCGGCCATGATTTCGGGAATTTGAGCAACGTATCGCGCGGATTCCAGGGCGAGGTCTCAAGGGCGAGAACCGCGCCATCCCAATCGGCGTGTGCCGTGCCCACATGAAAACGCTGGCGACCGGGCACACGAAGCTGGAGCGAAGAGAGCGGCTGATTTCCTGAATTTCGAAGTTGATAGTCCGCCTCAAGCAGAATCCGCGGTTCAGGCCCAGCCACGAAGTGTACGCGGACTTCCTGCTTTTCGATCGTGTAGCCAGGGCCGAGCGCCGCGGTGCAGCCCGCCGCGCCAATTCCGGCGACGGCGAGAAGCAAGAGACTAGGAAAACGCGATTGGACACGCGACGCCAAAGCGGTCTGATTGTAACGGGAGAAGGGAGGGGAAGCAAAATCCAGGCGACGCGGGGCGAGGCGGCAATTGGGATCGGTTAGCGCGGCCTACGGCCGTGGATGCGAACGAAGCCCGTATTCGAATGATTACGCGCAGCCTGGCGCGCGGCAATTTCCTTTTCGGCTTGTTTGTCGGTCATACCTCGATTGATGCGCTCCAGGATTTGCTTCTCCGTGAGTCCGACGTTTTTGAGGCCGCCGATCTCCGCGCTCGAAAGTGTCGGCTGCCCTTGCATGCGGCGGTGAAGAAGTGTCTGCACGGTCCGATCGGATAGTCCGATTAGCCGCAGCATCACCGCTTCCGTGCTGATGGTATCGAGTTTGTCCGCGCGAGCGATCTCCAGAATCTCCAGATCGGTGAAGCTCGCATGCGCCAGGCTCGCGGCGGAATCCGCGCTGGTGAACGGATGCTGGTTCGCGTGGGCAGCGCTGAGGAGGGCGACGCAAGTGTCGTCGCCTACGCCGGCCTGCTTGAGCTTTATGACCTGCGCTACCTCCGCATCCGAGGCGTTCAATGCCTTGAGTTGCTCGATATTGCTAGACCACATCCCGGCCCGATCCAACGGCCGGTAGTCAGTCAGAATGTGATTCTTGCATCCGCCCGCGAAGAGGACACACATGCAGAGAAGCAGGAGCTGGCGCCGCTTGTACATGACTTCATTCTAGCGGGCACAAGAAAGCGCACCACGAGGTGTGCTGTGGGTGATACCCGGCGAAAGGACAGGTTGGCGTTGGCGTGAAAGGCTGCCGGCGAGAGCCCGCGATACGTCTTACGTTTGATAGACGCGCTCAACGCCGTAGACGTCGGAGATCTTGCGGATACTCGTGAGGATCGTCTCGAGCTGGCGGCGGTCTGCAATCTCGAGGCTCGCTTCGATACGCGCGTTCAAGCGGTCGGGCCGGCTTTCGAGGATACGGATGTTAGAACCGGCGCCGCTGATCACCGTAGTGATTTCCGCGAGCAGGCCCGGGCGGTCCTTCGCGCGGATGACGAGCTGCACGGCGAAGGTGGCGGCATCGACGCCACCCCACTCGACAGCGATGCGCCTTTCGGTCTGATAGAGGAGGTTTTGCACGTTGGGACAAGTCCGAGTATGAACGGCGACGCCGCGGCCTCGCGTGATGTAGCCGATGATGTCGTCGCCGGGGATGGGATTGCAGCACTTCGCGCGATAGACCAGCAGGTCGTCATGGCCCTTGACGATGAGCGGCGCTTCGCCAAAACCGAGCATCCGCTTGACGGTCTTGACCAGTGTCGGCTTGGAGTCTTCTGTTTCCGTCTGCGCCGGCTTCGCCGGTTCGCCGAGCACCCGGGCCAGCACCTGGCGCGCGGAATATTTCCCGAAGCCCACAGCGGCGTACAAGTCCTCAAGTTTCGAGAGGCCGTAATCCGAAGCTTGCTTCAGCAGATCCGCCTCTGGAATTTTCTTCAGGCTGCGCCCAAAATGCCGCGCCTCTTTCTCCAACAACCGTTGACCCATCTCTTTTGCTTCTTCACGTTCCTGCACGTTGATCCAATGGCGGATCTTGCTGCGCGCGTGCGAGGATTTGGTAAAACTCAGCCAGTCGCGGCTTGGGGTGTGACCCTTCTGGGTGAGGATTTCCACTACATCGCCGCTTACAATTTCGTGTCGCAGCGCAACCATCTGGCCGTTCACTTTCGCGCCCACGCACTGATGCCCAACTTCGGTGTGCACGGCATACGCGAAATCCACCGGCGTCGCGCCTCGCGGCAGTTCCAACACCCGGCCCTTCGGCGTAAACGCATAAACCTCGACTTGCGACAGGTCCACACGCAACGTCGAGAGGAATTCTCCGGGCTCCTGCAGCTCTTGCGACCACTCGATAAGCTGCCGCATCCACGCGATGCGCTGGTCATCATTTTCGGAAGACGGCCTGCCATCCTTGTATTTCCAGTGAGCGGCCACGCCTTCTTCCGCGATACGATGCATCTCCTGCGTGCGAATCTGTATTTCAAACGGCTGGCCGCCGTGGATCACCGTAGTGTGCAGCGATTGATAGAGGTTTGGCCGCGCCAGGGCGATGTAATCTTTGAAGCGCCCCGGCACCGGCCGCCAGATGTGGTGCACCACGCCGAGCGCCGCATAGCAGTTCCGCTCGTTATCGGTAACCACGCGAATGGCAAGCAGGTCATAGACCTGTTCGAGACTTCGTTCCTGCCGCAGGATCTTCCTGTGCAGCGAGTACAAACCCTTCACGCGGGCTTCCAGCTCCGCCGGAATTCCATTTTCCACGAGTTTCGACCGGATTGTGGCCTGCACTTCTTCGAGGAATCTCCGGTGAATCGGAGCATTCTCGATGACTTCTTTCTGCAAGGCCAGGAAGGCCTCAGACTCCAGATAGCGGAAGGAAAGATCTTCGAGCTCGCCGCGGATGACGCTCATTCCGAGCCGGTGCGCGATTGGCGCGTAGATGTCCAGCGTCTCACGAGAGATGCGCTGCTGCTTGGCGGGTTCGAGATATTCGAGCGTGCGCATGTTGTGGAGCCGGTCGGCCAGCTTCACCAGCACGACGCGCACGTCGTTGACCATCGCCAGCAGCATCTTGCGGACGTTCTCGGCCTGGCGCGCCTCCGGGGCCATCATGTTCAGGCGCCCGATCTTTGTCACACCTTCGACCAAGTGGGCCACATCCGCGCCGAAGCGTTCTTCGATGCGAGAGAGAGGGAATTCCGTGTCCTCGATAACGTCGTGCAGCAGAGCGGCCGTCAGCGTCGTAGCGTCCAGCCGTATGTCGGCGAGAATGTGGGCTACTTCGAGCAGGTGGGTCAGGTAGGGGTCACCGGAAATGCGCCACTGGTCGCGATGGCGCTCCGTGGCAATCTCATACGCGCGGCGGACGATCCAGGGATCTTCGGACGGGCGGTTCTTACGGAGCTTGGCGAGGAGTTCCTCAAAGCGCGCGTCCAACTGCCGCTCGGTGCGGTCGCGGTTAAAGCTCAGCGGAACGTTGCCAGGAGACGGCATGTCCCAGTGTACCCCGAAGGGACACGCACGGCGAGCGGCTCGTCGCAGAGTTGCACGGCCAATACTCGCAAAGAAAAAAAGGGCGCCCGGACAGACGCCCTCTCTTGCGTAAGCTGTTTAACTTGAAGTGATTAAATGGATGATTGCGGCTGCTCGGCGCGTTTCTGCTTGATCTCCTTGATTTTGTCGAGCAGGTCGTCGGCTTGCTTCTCCAGACCATTTCGCTCATCCGCTGTTTCCACCATGTCTGCTTTGCGCCGATAAATAAGGCTGAGATAGCCCATCGCGTCGTCGTAGTCCGGCTTGAGCTCGATGGCCTTCTGCAGGTCGCTGATACCTTCATCTACCAGCGCGCCGCACTTGGCGACATACTCCCCGCGCATCGAAGCGGGGAGCGGATCCGTGTCCCTTACTTGCTTTTTCAGGTTGTTCTTGTTGTACTCCAAGCGCAATTCACCGTTGGTCCGATAGGCGATAGTCCAATCAATTACCGCAATCCAGTAGTAAGACTCAGGATCCTGGGGCTTCAACTGAATGTGACGCTGATGATAGGTCTTCGACTCTTCGAACTTCTTCTGGTCGAAGGGCGTGCCTGCCATTTGGAAAAGAATGGAGCCGACCCCGTCGATAGCGCTCAAGTTGTTCTGGTCAATGTCGAGGACTTCGTTAAATTCGGCGACGGCCTGATTCCCGCGTGCCTGATTTTCGGCCGACGGAGCCCCCGGAATGTACTCGGTGGCATAGGCGGTGGCGAGATACAGCCGCGCATTCAGTAAGCTCGGATCCGCAGCCTTGGCCTGCTTGAAATGCTCGATCGCTGCATCGTACTGGCCGTTCTTGAAATCAGCGACACCTTTGTTTAGCTGGTCGCGCGCCTTCAGCTTACTACAGCCCGAGACGCCGCCCACGAGGATCAACAACGCCACCAGGGCCAGAGCCCGGCAAGCGATCCGATTTGAACCCGACACGGTCGAGGTCACACTTGAAAACGCTGCATCATTCATCTCAGCATCCATCCCTGCTAGGATTCACGTCCGCCCTGCGAGGGCCAATTCAACCTTCACCGAGGGTTCCGCGCTTCGCGCCAACCGCGATTCCCATGAGCCACCTCGCATTGAATTTCTGCTCCGCGAGGAGGACTCTCACATCCCGCGAAAAACCTTACTGGCCAGCTTCGAGCTTTGCAGTGATCAAGCCGACTTTGTCGATGCCGGCACCGCGCATGACGTCGATGGCCCGGGCCACCTCCTGAAACATCACATCGCTATCGCCCTTTACGAACGCGATCTTGTCGGCTCGATCCTTGAAAATATCCTCCAGGCGCTTGCCGAGACTATCCCAGGTGGTGTCCTCTTGGTTGATCTTCAGCAAACAACATATCCTGCCCTGCATCAATACTTGCACCACCACCGTCTTGTTCTCGAGTTCCTGGTTCTGCTGCTGGTTGGGGTTCGGCTGCGGTACAAGCGTGTCGAGCCCCTTGGGCGTGAGCGGCGTGATCACCATGAAGATGATCAGCAGCACGAGCAGAATGTCGATCAGCGGAACGACGTTCATGTCCGCGATCGCGCCGCCTTTGCTCCCTCCTACTTGCATTCCCATCGTGAGTCTCCTCTTAGCCTGCCCCTGCGAACTTCATCTCGCGCGATTGCTAAACAATCCACACAAGCTATGCAGCCGCGCCGCGTGGGAGCCAGCACGGCCTGATGCGAATCAGCAAACGAACGGCGCCACTGCCACTACCACTACGCATCTAACAAGGCGGAAACAACGTCAATCCGCCGGAGGCCGAGGCGGTGATGTCCTGGCCCTCTGGTTTTTCTCGGTCAGAAGACCCACGGCATCCACTCCCGCTGACCGAATTTCATCCACCACTGCGACCACGTCGCCATACTTCGCCCGAGCGTCACTCTTGACATAGACCGTCTTGTTGAGCCGCGTGGAGATGCGGTCTTTGACCTCCCCAGTAATCTGGTTTTTTTCTATCTTGGACTTGCCAAGGAAGATGGTTCCATCATGGGTGACGGCAAATACGACAGCGTCATCCTTGTCGGCATCCTGCATCTCCATTGCGTTATCCACGCTGGCCATGTTCACCGGCATGTTCTTCTGCAACATCGGGGTGACCACCATGAAGATGATCAGCAGAACGAGCATGATGTCGGCCATGGGGATGACGTTCGGCGACGACATCTGGGCCCCGACTTGTGGCTTATAGACGTAGGCCACGGCGATTTACCTCTTCGCGCCGCGGCGCAGGATGAAGTAGTTGAGCAGTTCCATCGACGAATTTTCCATCTCCACGTCGAAGGCTTCCACCCTATTGGTGAAGTAGTTGTAGGCCCACACTGCCGGCACGGCAACGAGAAGACCGAGCGCGGTGGTCACCAGCGCTTCCGCGATACCGCCGGCAACCGCCGACAGACCGGTCGCTTTGCTGGTTTCAATACCTTTGAAGGCGTTCAAGATGCCGATCACCGTGCCGAACAGCCCGACGAACGGAGCGGTCGAGCCGATGGTGGCGAGGGCAGAGAGGCCGCGCTTCATTTCGGCGTGCACGATGGCGACCGAGCGCTCCAAGCCGCGCTTTGCCGCCTCCACCACATCGGATTCGGAGACCTGCTGCGATGCGGACTGGAACTCCGAGAGGCCCGTGGCCACGACTTTGGCGATGTGGCTCTTTTTGTTGCGTTCCGCGATGGCGATGGCTTCGTCCAGCTTGCCGTCCTTGAGAGCGCCGGCGACCTGCTGCACGAACACGCGAGACTGCTTGCGCGCCGCGCTGTACATCAATGCGCGGTCAATCATCACACCGAAGGAGTAGATCGAGAGAATAAAGAGGATCGCGACAACGACCCTGGGGAGGGTACTCATCGAAGCCCACATGCTCCGCAGGTCCCACGAGGTTGTGGCTTGCTGCAGGAACAGGGCCGCGTACACATATAAGGTGGCTACCATTCGTTTGCTCCTTGAGATTTTTTACCAAATTCATTACCCGCACCGGAGCGCTTATCCCACTACGGACGCCCCGGGACGGCACTACTGGTTCAGAGAGAAAATCACGTCGACCGTGGTGTCCACCTCGACCGGCTCACCGTTGAGGAGGGTCGGCTGGTAACGCCACTGGCGTACCGCATCCAGCGCGGACTGCACGAGCAGCGGGTGCCCGCTGAGCACTTCGAGCTGCTGAACGGTGCCGTCTTTCGCGATGATCGCATGCAAGCGCACTGTGCCGGAGATGCGGGTTTGGCGCGCGAGTGGCGGATAGACCGGGGTCACTTTATTCTGAAGCCTGGCAGCGGTCACGTTTCCGCCGACCTTGATACGCGATGCCGTTGGCTTCGGTGGTGCAGGCATTCCACCGATGACGCCGCCGATCGCGCCGCCCATTGACCCTCCCGCGACGCCGCCCAGAACGCCGCCGCTGGCGCCCATGTCGGGGTCCGCTTCTTCTTTAATGATTGTGACGGTTTTGGGAATCGCTTTCGGGGCCATCAGCTTGCCCGCGTCCATCAAGTGGACCTGGGTCTTCCGAACGGTCTGCACTTGAGCCGGCGGCGGTGGCGGCGGTGGTGGTGGCGGGGCAACCAGCAGGGTTGCGAGCATGGCCTTCGGCAACGCCTCCGTGTAGATAAGCGGAATCAAGAGCAAGATCGAGAGGAAGGTCACCTGAAAGATCATCGACACCAGCACGGTCCATCTTTTATTTGTCTTCGTCGCGTACGGATTCGAAACCAGCAGTTCTTCAAACATGGATCCTACCTCCTCCCCGCAGGCGCGAGACGTCCGGAGACGCCTTCACTTCCGCGGGTCTTGTCGCCGGCTGCGGGTCCGGTCCCTGCAAACGCGCGTTGGCCGCGCCAGCGATTCCAGGCGACCACGAGCGGTGCAGCAATACCAAAACTAGAGTACGTTCCTACCACAATTCCCACCACCAGAGCAAAGGAGAAAGCACGCAGCACCTGGCCGCCCATCAGGAACAAAACGAGCACGGTGAGAAAAGTCAGTCCACTGGTCAAGATCGTTCGAGAGAGCGTTTGATTGATCGACTTATTCACGACGTCGGCGAACGATTCCCGGCGCAGCAAGCGATTATTTTCGCGGATGCGGTCGAAAATCACGATCGTGTCGTTCATCGAATAACCGACCAACGTCAAAAGTGCCGCGATAACCGTAAGGGAAATCTCGAAGCGCAACAACGAGAAAAATCCCAAGGTGATCAGAACGTCGTGAAATACGGCTAAGACGGCCGCGGCACCGTACACCCACTCGAATCGGAAGGCAATATATACCAGCATGCCCCCTAACGCATAGAGGGTAACGAAAATTGCCTGGCGGCGCAGCTCGGCGCCAACCTTCGGGCCGACGATCTCGACGTTTCGAATGGCGAAGGACCCAAGGGCGTAATTGTCTTTGATCACGGAGAGCACGGCAGGCGTGACACCATCGACCTTCGCGAGCGCATCGAAATTCGTTAACACACCGTTGGCCTCATTGCCATCGCGATAAGTGAGAATTCTTGTCGCAAGCTGCTGGTAACGGTCGCCCGCATTTGTGGAAAGTCCGAGTGGGTCGCGCTGGTTCAGAAAGGCAGCCAAGGAGGAAGGAGTGGCGGCATTAAAATCCGGCTTCCCGGAGCTTGCGGAACCGAAAGTAGCGTTCAATGCGTTCACGACTTGCGTCTTGCCCGTGTCCAGAGCCTGATCCCCTTCACCGCTCTGCTCCAGGCCGATCACGACTTCATTCGCGTTCGGGTTGGCGGGGTCACTGATCAGTTGGATCTCGCTGGTGCCAAGTCCTTGCACCGAAAGACCTTTGCGGATCTCGTCGACGTTCGGTGGCTTAGCAAATCGCACGCGGACATTCGTGCCACCTTTAAAGTCGATGCCGTAACGGAGACCGCCTTTGAGGAAAATCGAAGCCCACCCGGCGAGAAGAAGAATACCGCTCAAGGCGAAGAAATACTTTGCTTTGCCCATCCAATCGATGTTGGGCTGTTGGAAAAGCTCGATCATGCCACTTTGGCTTCCCTTCTTTAGACTCCAGGCGGTTCGGGTTTGTTCCCGGCACTCTCACCTGGAGTTTAGTGCTGGCCGACGGAGTTACCTATCGCCCACTCGTCCCACCTAAAGGAAACTTAGGCCTTGATAGTTCTAGTACAGCCTAAATGCTCAGCTCGCCCTGGCGTTCCATCTTCGTCAGGTGATACTGAAAAATCGTCTTGGACACGTAGATAGCCGTGAAAACGTTGGCGATCAGACCGATGGTCAGCGTAATGGCGAACCCCCGGATCGGCCCTGTGCCAAACAGGAAGAGGAAAAACGCCGAAACGACCGTCGTCACGTGCGTGTCAATGATGGTCAGGAAGGCTTTGTCAAAACCAGCGTCGACCGCCGAGGCCGGTGACTTCCCATTGCGCAGCTCTTCGCGAATGCGTTCGAACACCAGAACGTTGGAGTCCACGCCCATGCCAATCGTCAGAATAACTCCTGCAATTCCGGGCAGGGTCAGAACGGCGCCAAAAATCGCCAGCACCGCAAGAAGAATGATCAGGTTGAGGATCAAGGCGAGAACGGCATTAGCGCCCGAGAGCCGGTAATAGAACAGCATGAAAAGCATCACAACGATGAGGCTCAAGATCGAGGCCTGCATGCCATGGCGAATGGAATCGGCTCCAAGCGACGGTCCGACGGTGCGCTCTTCGAGATATTTGATCGAGGCCGGCAGCGCCCCCGCGCGCAACACCAAAGCGAGGTCGTGCGCCGATTCCTGGCTGAAACTCCCTTCGATCATGCCGCTATCATCGATGCGGCCGTTGATCACCGGGGCCGAGTAAACGCGGTGCTCTAGTACAATCGCCATCTGCCGGTGGAGATTCTGTTCGGTGAAAGGACCGAATCGGCGTGCCGCTTCGGCCGACAGAGTGAAATTCACCTGCCACGTGCCGGGATTGTTCGTGTTGCGGTTTTCCGTGGCGCTGCGCAAATCGCGGCCCGTGACAATCGGCGCGCGGCTCAGTACGTACCAGCTCTCACCCGTGTCCGCGGTTCCCGATGGAGTGCGGTTTTCCGAACGGCCGGGAACGATCTCCGTGCCGGGCGGTAAGATTCCGCCATGCCGCGCCAGCGCTTCGGTTTGGGAAGCATAGGCGACCGGATCCTCCACCAGTTTGAGTTCGAGCTGCCCGCCTGCCTGGATGACAGCCTTGGCGCGAGAAGGATCGCCTTCCCCGGGAAGCTGCACAAGGATTTCGTTGTCCTTGCGGCCATGGAGCTGAATCGTCGGCTCGGTCAATCCAAGGGCATTGATGCGCCGCTCGATCGTTTCGAGGGATTGCGTCATCGTCTGTTCTTGAATCGCGGCGATAGCGCTAGGGCGCAACGACAACGTGTAGCCAGAGGGCTCTCCGGCGGCCGGAGTCATATCCCACACATTGTTGTACTGCGCGTTTACGATGTCGCGAAATTGGGAGAGCTGCGCGGAATCGAGATTGCGGATGAGAATGTGCGTGTCGTCTACGCGGCGAATCTCATCGTAGCGGATATTCTTCGTGCGGAGTTGATTGGTGAGGCGGTCCACCGTTTGGTCCGTCTCCTGCGCGACAGCTTCCTGCACCTGCACTTGCAAAATCAGGTGCGTGCCGCCTTGTAGGTCGAGACCCAGCTTGATCTGGCGGCCGAAATTTTCCTTCAACTGCGCGAGGGAGGTGGGAGGAAACGACGGCAAGCCGAATAATCCGAAGACACAGCCAAGGATGACAGCAAGGATGAACAGCGCTTTCCACCTCAGATTAGGGTTCATGGTCAGAAAGTGTTGACCCCGGCCGATTCCGGGTCACCTGTGAGTTGTCGCGAAGTCTGGCGGCCGATGGACTCATTTCGCATCTTCCGGTGCCTCCACCTGGGCAATGGCCGAACGTGCGATGCGGATTTTTACTTGGTCGGCGATTTTGAGGATTACTGTCTCGCCGTCTATGCCATTGATCGTGCCGTAGATACCGGAATTGGTGATCACTTTGTCGCCCGTCTTCAGAGCCGCCAGCATCGCCTGCATCTTTTTGCGCTGCCGCTGCTGCGGAAGAATGAGCATCACGTAAAAGATGCCCAGAACGATCACCATCATCACGAGCGGGCTGCCCAAAATTCCCGCCGGTCCCGAAGTCTGAAACCACATCGCCGCCAACATATTATTTCTCGGACCAATCCTTTCACTCATGATCAATGGGCCAGTGCCCCGCGGCATCCAACTCGGCCGTGGAGGAACAAACCGTGCCGCGCGGGCGCCTTCGCCATGCGTGACCCTGACTTGGTTGGGGTCAGCCCCGCTCCCAATGCCCTCCCCGAGCGGCTCGGGGCTCACCGGATTCTCTGCACTCTTTGGGTGCGACTGCAATGCAGCCGACGTACCACGCGGAGGGCTCGCGCGCGCTCCGGATTCAATTCTCAGATTGGACCCGCTGCATAGCGAGCGTGCATCTTAGACGAGAATTTCTCTAGGTTCCCAAACTCGATAGCCTCGCGGATTTGCCGCATGATGTCAAGGTAAAAGTGGACGTTGTGGTGGGTGGCCAGGATCGCCGCGGTTAGTTCTCCGGCAGCAAAGAGATGCCGAAGATAAGCCCGCGTGTAGCGCCGGCAAACGGAGCAAGCGCATGCCGGATCGATGGGCTGCTGGTCCTGCGCGTATCGTGCATTCTTGATCAGCACGCGCCCCTCGCTCGTATAGAGGCATGCGTGCCGCGCCGCGCGGGTCGGCAGAACGCAGTCCATCATATCGATGCCCAGAGCAACGTAATCCGCGAGCTGTTCCGGCCGGCCCACGCCCATCAAATAACGCGGGCGGTCCCGCGGCAGAAAGGCCGTCACCTCGCCCGTCATCTCGCAGGTCATCGCGTGCGGTTCGCCCACGGCAAGCCCGCCCACTGCGTAGCCGGGAAAATCGAGTTCTGCGACTTGACGCGCGCTCTCGCGGCGCAAATCCGAAAACGTGGCGCCCTGCACGATACCGAATTGCCGCTGGCCAAGATTTCCGTTGCGTGTCGCGCACTCTAGGAAATAATGACGCGCGCGCCTCGCCCATTCGGTCGTGCGCCTCACTGCCGCTTCCGCTTTGTCGCGCGGCGCCGGCGTCTCGATGCATTCATCGAGCACCATCGCAATATCCGACCCTAGCGCGAGCTGAATTTCGACGGCCTTCTCCGGCGAAAGCAGATGTTCCGAGCCATCTAGGTGCGAACGAAATCGCACACCTTCGTCCGTGATTTTCCGGAGATCTGGGAGACTGAAAACTTGATAGCCGCCTGAATCGGTGAGGATCGCCTGCGGCCAGGACATGAATCGGTGCAGACCGCCCAACTTGCGCACCAACTCGTGTCCCGGCCGCAGATATAAATGATAGGTATTCGCGAGGAGGATGTTCGCGCCAAGCTCTTCAAGGGCTTCCTGCGTCAGTCCCTTGACTGTGGCGGCCGTGCCCACGGGCATGAACACCGGTGTTTCGATGGTGCCGTGCGGCGTCGTCAGCCGCCCGCGACGCGCACCTGTCGGATCAGTCTTGACAACTTCAAACGAAAAATTCACTCCCTCAGTGTATCAGGAGAAGATGAAGGCCCACCCCACGCGGATTACCACAAATGCCGCCCAGACCGTGAAGGCGATCGTGTAGGGCTTACCGCCTTTCAACTTCTTCGGATTCACCGCCGCAAAACCAATCGCGAGCAAGATCAGCGTCCATATCGAGAAGATATCGATCGACTTGCAAAGTGCAACCAGCCACTTTGCCGATTCATCGGGTAGGAGCGCCGCGAGATTCGTGGCAATGGGATTTTCAAGGTCAATCGTGCCGAAGGGCTTCAAGTATAGGATGAGTATGAAAAGCGGGCTGCTGACCAGCCCCGTAAGAAACGCATGCGAGGCGATGCTGAAGGCAGTGCCGAAATTTGTGCTCGCCCCACCCAACAAAGTGTAGGCCCCCCACATCACAAGAGCCACCAGCAGGGCGGCGGTAATCGGGCCCAGAAGACCAATCGCATAGGTAAAGACTGGAGAAAACTTGGCGCCGCCTTCGATTTGCTGCTGCTTCTGTTCGGGCGACATCTGTGCCGCGCGCGGACTCTTCTCGATTTGCTGGCTCATGAATTCGCGCCAATTAATGCGCTGGTTGATCGCGAGACTCACCGCGATACTAAGAATCGTCAGAAGAACGACGGGGAGCACCCAGCTCGGCTTCCGCACGACGTCTTCAAACGTCGCCTTCGGGGAAAAGAAAACGCCAACGACACGGCCGATTGGACTGATATTTGTTTGCGCTCCCGGCGCAGTCACAGGTGTAGTTGCCATCGAGGATTCCTCCACCACAAGATTGTGAAATGCTCTTTGAGAGCATTACGCACAGGTCCAGAGAAAATTTCAGTGAGGGGATTCTAGCGCAATCAGGGTGAGGTTGTCAGTCAACAGCTGAGGCTCAAAACTCGAGAAGAGTCCGCGCTTCGAGCAAGATTTTTTCCGTTGCCGTTACGTCTTGCGCCATGGCAATGAGCATGAATCATTGCACGTTCGTGAGCAAGAAATACAAATGGTTTGCGGCCATCCTCCTCAAATTCACCACATATCTGTACATGAGATGTTTATGTAGCGGTACTCGGCAAGTGAAGATACCTGTATCGGTATCCCGAAATACGGAGGACTTAGAATCGATTTAGACCATTAACACCCTTGTTTTCATGGCGTTCGCTTCGGCATTTCAATTGCCTCTTGACTGCTCGGTGGTTAGCTTTTCCAATGGAGGGATTTCCGTGGCTAGATTTTCTTATCGGGTGAGTGTCTGCTTTTTTGCTCTAAGCCTAATTCTATTGCCGTCTTCCTTGTTTGCCCAACAGGGCACGACTTCTATTGTGGGCGATGTCGCAGATCCGCAGGGCGCTGCGGTGGGGGGCGCAAAAGTCACTGCCAGCGACGCATCGAGCGGTGTTAGCCGCGAAACGAAGACGGATGGGATCGGGCACTTTCAATTTCCCTCACTTCAGCCAGGCTCCTACGTTATTCGCGTAGAAATCAGCGGATTCCGGACCGCCGTCACCGACAAGGTTGAGGCTCTGGTGTCAACCACGCAGAGGGTCGCCATCAAATTGGAGTTGGGTGAAGTCTCGCAAACGGTAACCGTGACCGAGACATCCGTCACAGCGGTCAATACAACGGACGCGACGCTCGGCAATGCCTTTAATTCTAGACAGATCCTGGCTCTGCCCTTTGAAGGACGCGACGCGGCGGCAGTGTTGAGCCTTCAGCCGGGCGTTACGTTCATCGGAGATAATGTCGATAAGAACATTGATTCGCGCAATGGCGCCCTGAACGGCGGACGCAGCGACCAAGCAAATATTACTCTAGATGGCGTTGATAACAACGACCAATTGCGGGGCACGGCGTTTCAGGGCGCTGTGCGCTCCACGCTCGACTCTATCGAAGAGTTTCGCGTAACCACCGCGGGTGACAATGCGGACCAGGGACGTTCCTCCGGAGGACAAGTCACACTGATCACCAGGGGCGGAACGAACGACTTTCACGGTTCGCTATACGAGCAAAATCGGCCGACAGTCACCGCCGCAAATGGTTGGTTCAACAAGCACACTGAGTTGATCAATGGCAGGCCGAATGACCCCCAGAAAATCATCCGCAATACTTTCGGCGGCTCGCTGGGCGGGCCGATCCTCAAAGACCGGCTCTTTTTCTTTGGAACCTACGAGGGACAACGCCAAGCTGAAGACGTAGAGGTGAGCCGCAACGTGCCTGGACTAACCCTGCGCAACGGCATGGTGAGCTATCCGACTGCAAGCGGTGGCGTACAAACGCTGACCGGCGCGCAGATCAAACAAATGGATCAAAACTGCCTCACCCAGGTTCCGGTCACTTGCCCCCTGGGCAACGGCCCCGACCCCGCGGCTGTCGCCGTCTTTAATCAATATCCGCTGCCGAACTCAACTTCATGCGTCAACAACGACGGATTCAACATCTCCTGTTTTTCGTTTTCGGCCGCGAACCCGACGCACCTGAACACGACCATCGCAAAAATTGATTACAACCTTACCCGTTCGGGAAGTCATCGGCTGTTTGTCCGCAGCAATTATCAAACAGATCGCACCGCCGAGCCCCCGCAGTTTCCAGGTCAACCGTCGGCCAACGTGATCCGGGACACCAGCCGGTCGCTTGCGGCGGGTTACACGGCGGTGCTTTCCAGCACAGTTGTGAACAGTTTCCATTACGGACTCACGCGGCAGAGCCGCGATAATCTTGGAATCGAAAGCGCCCCGCTGACTTCATTCCGTTTTATCGACGACCTCGTGCCCGGCGTGTCCTCACTGTCCCCGGAGACGTCGTTTACTACCAAGTTCAACGTTCCGGTGCACAACTTCCTCGACGACGTAACCTGGACCAAGGGGAAGCACACTCTACAGTTCGGAACCAACATTCGTTTGATCAACAACGTGCGCGCTTCGGACGCCTCGAATTTTAACAACGGGTTAATCAATCCGTTCTTCTTAAACACCGCGCCAGCGGGAAGCGGTGGCAGCCTCGATCCGGGCGCTTTTGGATTTGCCAAGGTTGATCCCAACAACCTCGCGGTCTACGACGACGCCATCATCGACCTAGTTGGGATCGTCGACCAGGTCACCGGCGAGTTCAATCGCGACAAGAACAATAATCACTTCTCCCAGGGCGCACTGATTCCCCGGCACTTTAAGTCATGGGAATACGATTGGTACGCCCAAGACAGTTGGCATGTAAAATCCAATCTCACCGTCACCGCCGGGCTGCGCTACACCCTGCTCGAACCTCCTTATGAGACCCACGGAAATCAGGTGGCGCCGAACTTGAGCTTGAATGACTTCGTCAATAACCGGGCGCGATTGATGGAACAAGGTCAAGTCGCCAGTCCGATTTTTGGCTTGGGCGTGAGTGGCCAAGCCAATGGAGGAAAACCGTACTGGCCCTATGACTACAAGGACCTCGGGCCCCGCTTCTCGGTAGCGTATTCACCGAATCCCTCTGGAGGTCTCCTCAAATCAATCTTTGGAGGGGCGGGCAAGTCTTCCATTCGTGCGGGTTACGGCATCGTGTACGACCACTTCGGAGAGGGCTTGGTCAACACGTTTGACGCCACCGGCTCGTTTGGTTTAACCACCGTGATTATTAATCCAGCTTCGGTTCAGACCGTCGACGGCGGCGCCCGCTTTACCGGAGTCCACAATGTTCCGGTCTCCAGTAACGACGGTCAGCTGCTCGCCCCGGCCCCGAATGGACCGTTTCCGTTCGTGCCGCCGATCAGCACTTTGAGCAATAATACTCAGCAGATCGCAAACGGCTTGGACGACAAGCTGAAGACCCCTTATTCCGAGCTCGTCGACCTCTCCTTCACCCGCGAGCTGCCGGGCGGCTTCGTATTGGAGGTTGCTTACGTCGGCCGCTTTGCGCATCGCCTGCTCCAGCAGCGCGATTTGGCCATGCCTCTCAATCTCAAGGATCCCAAGTCTGGCATGGACTATTTCACGGCTGCCAGCTTGTTCTCGAAGGCTTTCTATGCGGGCGCGACGACAGTCGCACCGATCCCGTACTGGGAGAATCTGTTTTCTGGTGCGGCAGGCACGTGCGGCGCGGGCACTTCAGCGACGCAGTGCATGTACAGCAAGCTGTACTCTGGCAACATAGGTCCAGGGACGTTTGGGGAGACGAACGCGATCTTTGGTTTCGACTCGTTCTGCTTCCCGACATGCCTCCAGTTGCCTGGACAGCCAGCAGGTGGTCTTCCCTTCCAATTCTATAATCCGCAATTCACCGCCTTGTACGCCTGGTCCAGCATCGGAAAAAGCTCGTACAACGCCGCGCAAGTCATCCTTCGGAGCCGGCCCACACATGGGCTCCAGATGGATTTCAACTATGCGTTCTCACAATCCTTGGACGTTTGCTCTGACGCAGAAAGGGTTCCCGCTTTTGGCGGCCTTTGCGCCGTTATCAACACCTGGGCTCCATTTCAACTTCGAGGTCCTTCGGACTTCGATGCGCGCCACCAGCTCAACTCTAACTGGGTCTACGATATGCCCTTCGGGCAAGGGAGGAAGTTCGGCCACGACTGGAATCGGTTTGCGGACAGCCTTCTCGGCAGTTGGCAAGTTGCCGGTCTGCTGCGTTGGACCAGCGGATTCCCGTTCAGCGTCGGTCCCGGAGGCACCTTCCCGACGAACTTCCAGCTAGGTGGGAATGTCTTCGTGAACGGTGCGGCTCCAGCCACTGGCACCGCATACCTCGGACCGCACGGCGACCCGTTCGCTTTCAAGTTGGGTCCGAAGGCGGACACGACCAACGCTCCGGGGGGCCCGGCGAACCCGAACTTCCGTTTTGCCCTACCCGGAGAATCGGGCCAACGCAATAACTTCCGCGGCGATGGCTTCTACGGTCTGGACCTCAGCGTCAACAAGACCTTCCGCATCACCGAGCGCCATAGCCTGCGTTTCAGCGCTGCCGCCTTTAACCTCACGAACTCGGTTCGATTCGATGCGGCGACAGTCAGCACGAACGTACAAAACGCCGCAACCTTCGGCCAATACGTTCAGACCACAACCAATCCCCGCGTCATGGAGTTTGCGCTGCGCTATCAGTTCTAACTTAGTACCCACTTCATACGGAAGAGGCCCCTGGAAGTTTCGGGGGCCTTTTCTTTTTCTTCCATTTGCGCAACGACAATGGGCGCGAATGCTAGTCGACAAGAACACAGCGAGCGGAGTGGTTAGGGTTGGCGACCCGGAGATCGGGCACGCCCTGCGAGCATTCGGCGCGGCGCAGTGCGCAGCGTTGTTCGAACGCGCAGCCAGGCGGTAGCGCGCTCGTCAGCCCGCGCACCTCGAGCAAATTCCTCATAGGTTCATCTTAGTGTCAAAAATCAAGGAGCGAAACCCAAAGCACTCGGAATGTGCGACCGCAGAATCAAAGATTAGGCTAGCGGCGCGCGACCGGAATCACAAACTTCAGGCCCGTGTGCGTCGCTGAAAAGCCGACAACCTTAACATCCTTCAATCCTGCTTTGCGCCCCGCAGCCAGCACATCGTTTTCCGTAATGTCTTTCCGCCCCTTGGGATAAACAATCCAGAGCGAAGCGGCGCCCTTCAACGATTTCGCAAGCTTCGACACTTGAGCAAGGTCCTTTTGCAAATCGGCCGCAAGAAAAATCCATTCTGAATCCGCCGCAATTTTGCCTTTCCTAGCGGCCCTGGTCCGCTCACCCAGCTCCTGTAGAAATTCCTCCTCGAAACCACCCAGCAAACAAACCTTCGCGCCAGGCTTGATCCCCAGTTTCTCTACGCGTGATTTTGGGTGCAGGATTTTGTCGCACCACTTTGTGGCGGTGTCACCCAACTCGAAAACAGCCAGCCCTTCCTGCGTCTGCAAGCGCAACTCGCCGCCCACGGATTTCGCGGATTTGATCGAAGAAAACGGGATCTTCAGGCGGAAATCTCCGCGAAAAAGTATTTCCGACGTTTCCAGCAGCACCTTTCCTGCCGATTGTTGCTTGCCGAACCGCACGATGCACGTGGCTTCGTTTCCCATGAGACCTCTTATGCCGATCTTCCAGCAATCCTCTGTGTATTTCGGTGTCCCGCTGCGTAACCCTTCGAGCGCCCCGCCCCTCCACCCCGCAGCATACGATAGTAAGCTATTTGGTTCGATGGCCGCCGCCGCACATCCTCGTACCGATTGGTCTCTGCTGTTCGCGCAGCGTGGCTTCCGTTATTTTTTCGCCGGAACGTTTATTTCCATGTTTGGCTCGGGCATGAACTTCGCCGGCGTCACCTGGCACATCCTCGGAATCACGCACTCGACGGTCAGCGTCGGCGTTACCGTCATTATGTATACGCTCCCCGGCCTCATCGTACCTTTCCTCGGCGGAGTCCTCATTGACCGGATTGACCGCCGCTACCTGGGCATCGCTCTCGACATTTCGCGCGGCACGCTGGTTCTGTGCGTGGCTGCCCTCGTGCGTTTTGGCCACGCGCATATCTGGCAGATCGACGGCATGGTCCTGCTGAACGGCGCGGGAGCGGCCGTCTATTGGGCTTCCATCAATGCGCTGGTGCAGGAACTGGTCCCCCCGGGCCAGTTTGTCGGCGCAAACTCCTCCGTGCTGATCGCCGTCCAGGGCGGACTGTTGTTCGCTGGCGCGTTTGTCGGTTTTATTTATGAAAGCGCGGGTCTTGCGGGCATCCTGTGGATCGATGGTTGCACCTACCTTGTCTCCGCGCTCTGTCTCTACCGCTTGCGCAGCGGTTATCTCCATCCCCGGCACAGCGAAGCCGCTGGCGAGGCCCTTCCCGACGTACTCGAAACGGCGCCGATTCCTCCCATCATAGAGACCGACCTCGCCGCCGGAGTGCTTCGGGACCTCCGCGAAGGTTTGCACTACCTTCGGGAGCAGCCGCGTGTTCTCGCCTTAGGCATCACCTACGCTACGATGCTCGCTGGAGTGATCAGCGCTAACGTACTCATCGTGGCGCTGGCGAAAGACGTGCTTCACGCCGGTCCGCGCGGCTTCGGTCTCCTCGAATCTGGCTGGGCCATTGGCGCCGTGACGGGCGGGCTGACTGCGGGAATTCTGGCGAGGCGGCGCCCGCTTACGGTGCTTGTGGGCGCGACTGCGATACTTGCAGTTGGCCATGCTTTCATGCCGTTTGTCACGATATTGCCTTGGGCTGTCGTCCTGCAGGCTGTATTCGGCAGTTGCCGGGCATTGGGCGGCATACTGACGCAATCTTCAGTGATGTCCATAGTTCCGCGCCGCTTGATGGGCCGCACGCAATCTGCGTTCGCGGTCATTTCCACCACGCTGCAAGTCCTGATGAGTTTCTGTCTGGGTTGGGTCTCCCAGCACCTCAGCATCGCATTGGCGTTTGGAGCCCTGGCCCTGCTCTATTCGGTCGCAGTCATGGCGGCGATGCGGGCACGCGGGCTGAATGAAAGCATCGCCTAATTGGCCTGCCAGCGCTGAGGAAGTTCGCGCGCAGCAGTGCCGAGTGAGGAGTTACTTCAGCGCTGCGAGGGCGGGCCAGCCGTGGCTGGTGGCCCTGGCAAGCTCTTTCCGCCCAGCAAGTCCACTGCAGCCTGATTCAGCTTGGCACGCAGTTGATAGCGTTCGTTCGCGCGCGTAATGTAACGAACCGCAACTTCTATTCCGCCGACGACCGGCTTCACATTGATCGCCGGCGCCGCCGAAAGCGCTTTCATGTCGCGGGAACGAGCTGCGCCTTGCCATTCCTGCTCGGCCTGCCGCGCGCTCGCCGCCGTTGCTTCAACCACTTTTTTCTGAATGGCATCGACGATCGGATAGGGATCCTGCCCCGCAGGCAACACAACCTGCAATTCATCCCACAGCCACTGCCCTGACGTCGAAAAATTGAAGTAGTGTCCATCAATCGCAAAACTGTTTGTGAACGTCACCCGCCGGCCCGTCGGATGGCCGGAGTCCGTCCAATTGCCGGTCTCCAGCAGGACCGTATGAAACATCCCTAGCTGGACGACTTCGCCGGTTACTCCGTTAATCTCCACCCAATCGCCGAGCCGGATCCCGTCCTTCCCCATCAACACCAGCCAGCCAATGAAAGCAACGATGAAGTCCTTGAGCGCGACCGTTAAGCCGGCGCCCGCGAGTCCCAGAAACGTTCCGAGTTGCCCCGGTGGTCCAAAGATCACAAGCAATATGAATACAACCGCCGCGACTTGCAGCGCTACGCGCGTCAACGTGCGCAAAGTTTCGACTTGCCTTCGATCCAGAGACGTCTTTCCAAATAAACGCTCCAGCCAGTTATCAAAAAATACGCCGATCAGCAAAATCCCAAAAATAATGGCCGAGCCTATCAACGCGCTGTGGATGACGGAACGCTGTTTGGCGGCAACCAGATCGATCCAATTACCGAACACTTCCGCTAGTTGTTTCTGGTCATCGATCCGTTTGTCGAAGCTCGCCAGCGTTTTCTGTTCGGCGGAGCGGCGTTTCGTCGCCTTCAGTAATGCGCTCGATTCTTGACGGCTGCGGGTTGCATGCCTTCCGGGACTCGAAGGCGTGGTCCCTGCACTCGCTTGGGCGCCCGACTCCTTTGATTCCTTTTTTTCCGCGTCGATCTGCGCCGCAAGCGCATCATGCTTCGCCGAAAACGATGCCGCGGCCGACTCCGCATCCCGCTTCGCGCGCCACAATTGGAGCTGCTTCTGATGCAAGGCTAACCACCGCTCGAATCGGTGAATCAGCCCACGCTCTTCGACTTCGGTACTGACCGCCACCTTCATGCTGTCTGCGACTTTCGAAGCCGCTTCGTGCTCCTCCACCAGTGTCTGAATGCGCCCCTGCGGATCGCCTCCCGCGCGGATCAAATCCTGCTTCGCATCATCCACTTCGTCCTGGTCCAGCTCGAGTTGTGCCTTCGCCACATCGAGTTGATCGTCCAGCGCATCCTTTTTTTCTCCGCTGGCCTTCCCCTCCGCGGTCGTCAACTGCTCGGCCTGGACCTTATCCGTTTCCAGCGCCCTCTCAGCCTTCTGCAGCCGCGCCTGAACCTCCTTTGCCTCGGCGCTTAACACCGGCGGATGCTCGGTCGCATCGCGCACCGCTGCCGCAAACGCCAAGTCCATCTCCTTATCCCCAAGCCGCAGCGCGTCCTGTGCGAATGGCAGTTCCTCGGGGCTGGTCGGCATCTGCCCCAACCTCTGCGCTGTTTCTAGCGGCGACTTGTCGACAAGCGGCGCCTGCGCCATCGCGGCATGGCTTCCTTTTCCGTTGGTGGTCAGAGTTGCCGCCGGCGGTTCGGTGCGCAACAACTCATATACCGTCCCGCCGAGCAATAGCACCAGCACAGCGGCGGCAATCTTTTGCGTCGTTTTCATAGTGTTCAGCGTTCCATCGCCACTCTAATATGCAACAACTCTGAAGCGGCTGGTAGAAATTATGCGCACAGAACAAGCGGTCCAGATAAATAACTGATTCGCCATAGCGGATCAGGTTTCATTGTCCGCACAGCCGCGGTCGGCTAAGCTAAAACGAAGTTAACTCCATGGAATCGCGACTGCCCAAATTATTGTTCTTGGTTTTGGCGGCTTACGCGGCCATTCATTTTTCCTCTTACTACTCCCAACTGCCCGGCGTCGTGGCTTCGCACTTTGACGCGCGCGGCGCAGCGAACGGCTGGCAGGCAAAATCGGCTTTCTTCGGGATCTTGGTTGGAGTGAGTGTGCTTGCCGCGGTGATCGGATTTGGCGTTCCTCGCATCATCGCGGTGCTGCCAGCGCAGTTGATCAATCTTCCAAACAAAGAATACTGGCTCGCACCGGAACATCTCGCGGAGACGCTGGAGTTTCTGAACGCATACTTTGCTTGGTTCGGCTGCGCGGTGTTCCTGATTATGATTCTCGCCTTCGACTACGCGCTGCAGTCCAATCTGCACCCGGAAAATCCGCCGGACGTTTCCCGCATGTGGTACATGCTCGCTGGTTTTGCCGCATTCATGATTGTATGGACCATCCGCGTGTTGACGCGATTCCTCCGGCCGCCAGAGGGCATTTCCTTCTCGAAATAAAAACGCCTCCGGCCGGGTCGGAGGCGTTCGCCAATCGGCTCTTCAAATTCATTCTAGAGGTAATCGCGCGATGGCCCTTCCAGGAAGGCCCGCAATTTACGCGAACGCGACGGGTGCCGCAGCTTGCGCAGCGCTTTCGCTTCAATCTGCCGGATGCGCTCGCGCGTTACGGCAAACGACTGGCCGACTTCCTCGAGCGTGTGCTCGCTCCCGTCATCCAGCCCGAACCGCATCTTGATGACTTTCTCTTCGCGCGGCGTCAGCGTCTTCAGGACCGAGGATGTTTGTTCCTTCAAGTTCAGATTGATGACTGCATCCGATGGCGAGACCACGGCCTTGTCTTCGATGAAGTCGCCAAGGTGCGAGTCTTCCTCTTCCCCGATCGGCGTCTCCAGCGAAATCGGCTCCTGCGCAATCTTCAAAATCTTGCGCACTTTCGAGACAGGAATGTCCATGCGCTTGGCAATCTCTTCGCTGGTAGGCTCGCGCCCGAGTTCCTGCACCAGCTGCCGGCTCGTGCGCACCAGTTTGTTGATCGTCTCGATCATGTGCACCGGAATGCGGATGGTGCGCGCCTGATCGGCGATCGCGCGCGTGATGGCCTGGCGGATCCACCAAGTCGCGTACGTCGAGAATTTGTACCCCCGGCGCCACTCGAATTTGTCCACCGCTTTCATCAAGCCGATGTTGCCTTCTTGAATCAGGTCGAGGAACTGCAGCCCCCGGTTGGTATATTTCTTCGCAATCGAAACGACCAGGCGGAGGTTCGCTTCGATCAATTCTTTTTTCGCCTGCTCGGCTTCCGCTTCGCCGCGGTGAATGAACGTCAGCGTGCGTTTCAACTCGGTGAGCCCGACTTCACTTTGCTCTTCGATATCCTTCAATTCGGACCGGCGCGTGCGCAGTTCTTTCCGTGCTTCCGCGGCCACGTCGCCTTTTGCCATGTCCACGCGGCGTTCCAGCCGCCCCGCTTCCCGCTCGAGCGACTGCAGCCGCTCCACCGTGCCGCGCATTTTGTCGATCAGCCGCTTTTTCTCAAACGGATTGAAGTCGATGTCGCGAATTTCGAGGGAAATCTGCACGCGCGTCCGCGCCACGCCCCACTTCGCGCGGATGTACGATTTCTTCTTCGCCTTCGGCGTCTTCTCGAGTTTTGCCGCCTGCTTCAGCGCGGTTTCATACAGCTTCGCGATCTTGTCGATGTACTTGAGCGTCTGTTTCGTTTTGTTGGCGATCTTCTCTTCGGTCAGTTCTTCGTCGTCAAACTGCACGATCTCTTTGATCGACCGCGCGCCCCTGCGCAGGTCGTCACCCACCGCGATCAGCTCCTTAATCACAATCGGCGACCGCGTGATGGACTTCATCACCACCAGTTGCCCGCGCTCGATGCGCTTCGCGATGGTCACTTCGCCCTCGCGCGTCAGCAGCGGCACCGTGCCCATCTCGCGCAGGTACATCCGCACAGGATCGTTGGTCTTTTCAAGCGAGCCAGGTGTCAGATCGAGGTCGCTCTCGCCTTCGTGCGCGTCTTCCTTCACGATAACGTCGCGCTCACCGGGCTCTACGGAAATTTCGACCGCGCGCGCCGCCTTCGCCGACGCCGCATCTTCGTAGATCTCAATGCCGTTCCGTTCAAATGTGGTGAGGAGGTCGTCGATCTCTTCCGAGGAATGCACTTCGGCTGGAAGCGAATCGTTTACTTCGTCATAGAGCAAGTAGCCGCGCTCTTTGCCGATGGCAATGAGCTGGCGTACCGCATCATATTTTTCTTCAAGACCAACTGCCGCCACAAATTCCTCCCGCAACTAAACCGCAGTACCAGGCCGTTTCCGGCCGCATCCGAGCACAATCATCTGTCTTCGCTGAGAAACAGGCAGGCTGGCGCGCTGCCAGAGTTGACGCCGCAAACTCGGGTCACTCAGAACAACGATGGGGAATCTCCCCAGAAGATCGCTTGTTGTGTGAAGTCCTTTACGTCGCACCGCTCGCCCTGTGCGTTGCCCGCATCCCGCCCTTGGGCCGGACCCCGCGGCTAAATACAATAATTTAGATGCACTTAGCGGTGGGACCGTTACTCGCGAAACCCTAATAAGTTACACGGTTAAGTCCCATTCCGTCAATGTTTTAATTCGTGGAAATCTGTGGGAAAACAATGCCCCGCTCTACCGCGCTGCGGCCAGCCGGCGCATCAATTCCTGCTTCCGCTCCAGCAATCCTCGCAGCTCAGGTCCCGCCGGGTTCGCTTCGATCGTTCGCTGCACTTCGGCCAGCTCTCGCTCGGCTTGGCGGTGCTGCAAAGCTTCGATGCAACTGGCCGCCTCTTCCCAGGTCGATTCGCTGGCCTCCTCGAACAGAATCTCGAACAGCAGCCGCCGGTCGCGCTCTTCTAGCCTGGTCGCGACTTCCGTCGCTTGCACCGGTTCGCCGGAAAGGCTGGCCGCGATGAGCGCGGCAAAGATTTTCTCCGTCTCGAGACCTTGATAAAGCCGCGCGTTCTGCAATTGCTGCGCTACCTCATGCCGGAACCCTTCCGCCTCCGCCAGCATGCGAATGAGCCGTCGTTCGGCCGGTTTAGCTGCGCGCCCCATCAGCTCCGGCTGGGTTTTCACCTCGCTGCGCCGCTCTGAAGCCGCTCTGCTCAGCGCCGCGCGCAGCACTGGCTCTTCCAGCCGAAGCTGCTGCGCGATACGCGTAGCCCATTCCGAGCGCAGGATGCGGTTGGGCATCTTCTGCACGTATGGCAAGAGAAAATTCACTGCGCGCAGCTTTCCTTCCCCTGTCGAGAGGTCCATCTGCCGAGCCCGCCCGATTAAATAGTCGACATACGTCGGCGCGTCCTTCAGCAGCTTGAGGTACGCCTCGGCCCCATTTTCCTTGATGAACTTATCCGGATCGGCTTTACCGGGAAGGGCCAGCACGCGCACTTCGAAATCCTGCTCCAGGAGGAGCGCAAGCGACCGCTCCGTCGCCGCCTGTCCTGCCGTGTCTGGATCGTAGTTGACCACCACACGTTTCGTGAAGCGCCCCAGCAGTTTGATCTGCGGCTCGGCCAGGCTGGTGCCGCAGCTCGCCACCACGTTGCTGATCCCCGCGCGTGCCACCGCAATTGCATCCATGTAACCTTCAACCAGCACCGCGAAATCCTGCCGCCGCAGCGCTTCCTTCGCGCGGTCCAGGTGATACAGCACGTTGCTCTTCGAATAGATGGGCGTTTCTGGCGAGTTAAGATATTTTGGCATGTCGTCGCCCAACGCCCGGCAGCCAAACGCCACAATCTTTCCCGATTCGTTCGCGATCGGAAACGTGATTCTCCGGCGGAAACGGTCGAAGAGCCGCCCGCTCTGGTCCCGTGAGACCAACCCCGATTCTGCCACCAGTTTTTCTGGATATTTCGATTTCAGAACTCTCAGCAGCACATCGCCGCCGCTCGGCGCATAGCCAACTCCGAACCGCGACACCGCATCTTTGTCCAGTCCGCGGTCCTCGAGATACGCCCGCGCCGCTTTTCCCTCCAGCGTTTCTTCGAGCTGCTTCACGAAAAACGCCTGCGTCTCGCGATACATTTCCACTAACGCCGTCCGTTGCTGGTTTTCTTTCCGTTCTTCCGGCGAGCGCTCTTTCTGCCGCGGAACCGGAATCCCGCATTTCTCGGCGACGATGCGAATCGCCTCCGGAAACGCGCACTTCTCCATCTCCATCACAAATTTGAAAACGTCTCCGCCCACGCCGCACCCGAAGCAGTGATAAATCTGCTTCACCGGATGCACGGCAAACGAGGGCGTTTTTTCCGCGTGGAACGGGCATAGCCCGGAAAAATTCTGCCCGCTCTTCTTCAAGCGGACGTATTCCCCCACTACGCGGACGATGTCCGCCTGCTGCTTCACCTTATCCGCAAATGATCCCGCTTCCGCCATGTTTTTCTACGCTCGCAATTCTACAACTGTGATCGCTTTGCCTCCGCGCTCCTCGGTCTCGAATGCGGTTCGCTCCACCAGCGGATGCGTCTTAAGAAATTCCGCCAGGCCCTTTCGCAAAGCTCCTGTTCCGTGTCCGTGAATGATCCGCACGCGCGTTTGATTCGCCAGCGCGGCTTCATCCAAGAACTTGTCCACGCGTTCAGTGGCTTCTTCGACCCGGAGACCGATCACGTTAATCTCACCGTCGCCGCCTTGCCCGGGCTGCGCAGTCACTGTGATATTTCTTGGCGCCGGCATGGGTGGACCCGATTTCTGCGGCAGCGGCGCGCCTTCGATGCTCGTGATTTCGTCAAGGGCCACTTTCATGCGCAGCGGCCCCGCCTCAATTTCGGCAGAGGATCCGTCGACGCGCCGCAGCACCACGGGCTTGCTAAAGCCGCGCACGCGAATCCGCGTCCCCGGCTGCAGTTGTTCCGCATTCACGGCCTCCATCGAGGCCACCGGCCCGCCGAGATCGCGCTGCGATTCCGAAATCGTCTGCACCACCGCCGCATTCAAGTCTTCGCGCGCCTCAGTGCGCACATCCTGCATCTTTCGCCGCGTAGTCTTTTCCAGTTGCGCGCGCAGCTCGCGTTCTTTCACGGCCTCCACGACACGCGCCACATTCTCGTCGAAGCGCTTCTGCATCTCCGCAAACTGTGCCTCGAGCTCTTTGATCCGTTTCTGTTGCCGCCCGACCCACTCCGTCTGCAGTTTCTTGCGCTCTTCTTCGAGCGCATGCCGCTCCCCCGCCATCTGCTTTTGCATGCGGTCCAGCTCGTCGCGGGTGCGGTGCAAATACGCGATCAGGTCCGCCGCCTCGCGTGATTCCGGCGCCAGCAGCGAGCGCGCCCGCTCAATGATCTCCCTCGCAATCCCCAGCCGCTGCGCAATCGCAATCCCGCTCGAACCGCCCGGCACGCCCACCATCAACCGGTACGTCGGCCGCAGATTGATGTCGTCAAACTCCACCGCGGCATTCACCACACCCGGCGTTGTCGAGGCATACGTTTTCAGCCGGTCGTGATGCGTCGTCGCCAGAACGAGGCAATTCTTTGCGCGAAATTCCTCCAGCAGCGCCACCGCCAGCGCCGCTCCTTCTTCCGGCGCCGTGCCCGTACCCATTTCGTCCACCAGCACCAGCGAGCGCGGCGTCGCCGCCTCCAGCATCGTTTTCAAATTCAGCATATGTGCCGAAAACGTCGAAAGGTCCGCCGCGATCGACTGTTCATCGCCGATATCCACCAGCACGCGGTCAAACATCGGCAGCACGGCGCGCTGCGCCGCGACGGGAATCCCGGCTTGCGCTGCTAGTGCCGCAAGCCCCGTCGTCTTTAGCGCCACCGTCTTGCCACCCGTATTCGGCCCGCTGATGACCAGCACCCGTTCGTCACCGCCCAGAGCCAGCGTCATCGCCACAATCGCGCGGCTCTCTCGTCGCAGCTTGTCTTCCAGCACCGGATGCCGTGCGCCTTCCAAACGTAATTCGGTTGCATCGGCAAACTCCGGCGTCGTCGCATCAAAATCCCGCGCAAACCGCGCTCTCGCAAACACGCTGTCCAGTTCCGCGATGGCCGCGACCGCCGCCTGCAACGGCAAGAGCATTGCCTGAAAACGCTCCGTCAATTCGCGCAGGATACGCACAATCTCCGCCGATTCGTCCTCCCCGAGCTGCACGAGCTGATTATTCGTCTCCACCGTCTCGAACGGCTCCAGAAACACCGTCTGCCCCGTCGCACTCGCGCCGTGCACCACGCCCGGCACGCTCCGCCGGTTCTCCGCGCGCACGGGAATCACGAAGCGATCATTCCGCAGCGTGACGTAGTCTTCTCCCGCCTCCGCGTTCCGCGCGCGCAGAATCTGCTTCAGCGTCTTTTGAATGGCCTCGCGTGTCTGCGTGATGCTCGCGCGAATCCGCCGCAGCGCCGGCGACGCATCGTCGCTGATCTCTCCGTTCGGCAGCACGCATCGCCGGATCGCCGCGAGCAGCTCTCGAAAATCCGCCAGTGAGGTCGCGCGGGTCGCCAGCAGCGGAAATTTCGCCGCGTCTTCGCGAAACTGTTGCCGCAGCCACCCCGCCGTTTCCACCAGCGACCCGGCATCGAGAAATTCGCCCGGTTCCAGCACCGCTCCGGGAGCTTCAAGCCGCGCCGTCCACGCCGCCGGATCGGCCAACGCACCAAAGCCCAATTCTCGTCCTGCCCGCAGCCATTCCCGCGCTTCGCGGATCAGCGCGAATACCGACTCAAGCGCCGCACGGGCCGATCCCTGCTCCAGTTCATCCACCGCGCGCCGCCCCGGCGCGCACGTCGTCCTCAGCCGCAGCAACTCAAGCAGCTTGTCAAATTCCAAAACCTCTCGCGCCGTTCGAGGCATTGGTTTCTCTACTTTAATTTCTCTTTGAAGTGACGCACCACATCCTCCGGCGTAGCCGCCAGATGCACGAGTCTGCCGTTGGCCTCGCCCCACGGCGCCGGATGCCCTAGCTCCACTTCGCGCACGCGCTCCAGAATCGGCTGCCAGAAATCGCCCAACACGGCGAACGGTTTCCCTGGCATTACCGATTTGTTCAGCATCTCCCAAACGACCGCCAGCTCGACCAGCGTTCCCGTGCCGCCTTTGCACGCCACAAAGCCGTCCCCAACGCGAATCAGTTCAAATAGTCTTTCCTGCCACGTCGCGACGCGCACTTCTACGTCAATCCACCGATTCAGTTTGGCCTTGAAAAATTCCGCCGTCACGCCGTACGTTTTCCCGCCGGCTTCCTTGGCGCCGCGCGAGACTCCTTCCATCACGCCGCCGTACCCGCCGCTGCATACGCTATAACCCGATTCGGCCAGCGCGCGTCCAAGCATTCGCGCCTCTTCATAGTCCGCGTCGCCCTCGCGCGGCCGCGAACTCCCAAACACCGTGACTCGCAATTCTTTCCTCATTGCCAGAGACGAAATTCACCTCGAATGCGTGCGCTCGTGCTCGGTTGCCGCGGGCGCACCGTTGAACTCCTCCATCATCGCCACACACAATCCATCCAGCGCATCCGTGGCCTCATGATTTTTCCCGCCCATGTTGTTGCTCAAAAATGAAAATATCAGCCGCCGTCCGCCGGGCGTCTCCGCATAACCCGAGCGTGTCCGCACGTGTTCGAGCGATCCGGTCTTCGCGTGAATTTTTCCCGTTGCCGCCGTGCTCTTCAACCGGTCTTCTAATGAGCCATCCTCTCCCGCCACCGGCAGTGATGCGTAATACGCCCCGAACCAGGGCTGCTCCTGCGCGTATTTGAGCAGCGCCACGATGGCGCGCGGCGTCACCAGGTCGCGCCGCGACAATCCCGATCCGTCCGTTTGCACCACGTCTCCCGGCGCAATTCCTGCCGACGCGTAAAAATCCTCGGGAAATTTTTCCAGGTCCTCGGGCGTGCTCCACAAACCATTTTGCCGCGCCGCCGCGCGCAGCAGCATCTCCGAGTGCAAATTCTGGCTGATCTTGTTGATGAGCTTTACGGCGTCTCCCAGCGGTACGGATACGTGCTCCGCCAAAACTGTTCGGGGCGCTGCTGTCGCTGCCGGCATCTCCGGCACGTGCACGGCCCGCGCCTTTCCGCTGATTTTCACTCCTCGGTCCGCTAGCAGCCCTGCCAGCAGCGTCGCCGCATGTTGCGCCGGTTCTTGGATCGCTAGCACTAATTTTCGTGGCGTCGTCTTCGCCGGCAGCGTTCCGCGCACCGTCACTATATTTGCACCCGGATCGCGCGTCAGTGTCAGCTCCGCCTTCACTTCCGCTACCGACGTCACCACCTCGTTCTCGACGGTAAAATCCGGCGTTGCCGGAGCCATCGCTGCTTGCACCGGATCGCCCGCACGCTCGCCCGGCGTCAGGGTCAGCGTCACCGTGTTGTCATCCACGACGATCGCCGAAATTGCCGCCCCGTACTGCCACACCATATCGTCGATTTCCCAGCCGCTGGGATAACGCTCGCGCGGGAAATAGCTGTCGTCCCCCACGATATCGCCGCTGATTTCCTTCACGCCTCTCGCCACCAGTGCATCCGCAAGCTCCGCCATCACCTTTTCCGGCGGCCCGTCGAATTCTTCTTTCAATTCATACGGGAATTTCCGGTTCGAAAGATTCGGGTCGCCCCGGCCCGCCAGAATCAGGTCACCCGTCAGAGTCCCTTCGGCCGAGAGCGTTCCGTTGGTCTCAAGCGTCGTCCGAAATCTGTACTCCGGGCCCAGCTTCGCCATCGCCAGGGCCGTCGTAAACAATTTCATGTTCGATGCTGGCACGAAATACTTGTCCGCATTTTGCTCATAGAGCCTCTCCCCGCTCTGCGCGTCCACGATCAAAAGACCCCATGCGCCCTTGCTCGCCGGCCCCGTGCCCAGCAGCGCGTCCACGCGCGCCGCGAACCGCGTCATCTGAGCCGCCGTCGGCGATTTCTCTTCTTTCTTCGCGCCTGGCTTCGTTCCGCAGCAAACGCCTTCCTTTTGCTGCTTCGACTGAGCGCGCACCATCGGCGCCCCAACTGAGCAAGCGAAAAATGCCCCCGCGAATGCCCCTGAAACCCAGCGCCGCGCTCTTTTCCTTGTGGCCATGATCCCTCTGCTGGTAAATTTCCCCTTGCGCAAGTATAGTCGAAAGGCAACGGAACACTTTAGCAGCGCGTCAAATCATCCGGTGAGTTTGCGTTTGGAATTTGAACCGCGGTTCAGCAATTTACGCCCAGCCACTAGAACCTCTATGCATTGCCGGCCCAAAATTCTCGTAGGAGGTGAAGCATGATAAAGCGATCACTCTCGCTGTTGCTGGCGTTCTCCATGATTTCCTTGCCGCTCCCCGCGGACGACAAGAAAGAAGCCGACCGCCTGGATAATTGCGGCACGGTCCTGAAGGAAATTCTCGACATCCCCGACGACATTCCAACCGACCTGCTCGACAAAGCCGAATGCGTCATCGTAATCCCCTCGGTCATCAAGTTCGCCATCGGCATAAGCGGCAATCTCGGCAAAGGCTCGATGACTTGCCGTACCGGCGAGCACTTCACCGGACCCTGGAGCGCGCCCGCGATGATGCGGCTGGAAGGGGTGGGCATCGGTTTTCAGCTTGGCGGCCAGGCCACCGATTTCGTCATCCTGGTGATGAACCCCCGTGGGGCCAAGGCCATTCTGAAGAGCAAGGTGAAACTGGGCGCCGATGCAGCCGCAGCCGCCGGCCCGAAGGGCCGCGATGCGGCCGCCTCCAGCGATGTGACGATGCGCGCCGAAATGCTCACTTACTCCCGCTCGCGAGGACTATTCGCGGGCGTTTCCCTCGAAGGCTCGACGCTCCGCCAAGACAATGGCGGAAATCAGAGGCTTTATGGCAGGAAGGTCTCCGCAGAAGATATCATCCGCAAGGGCGTGACCCCCGTGCCCTCTTCTGGCCAGCAGATGATTGGCCTGCTCAATCGAAAATCACCCAAGAACTTGTCCGATCCTGAATCTTTGAGGTAATCCTCCTAGCGAGAGCAGCCCGAAACACCCCGGCGCGACCCGGGGTGTTCTGCCTTCTACGCTTTCTCGATTACACTTTGCCATCTCACAGTCCCCTGACCGCTGTCTCGGGAATTCCCGCGGTAGCGGGGCTTGACATTTGCAGATAGATGACCTAGAGTCATGTTTGAGGGATAGTCATAATGACTCGACATTCCCATTCTGCCCCCCGTTCCCACAAACCGTCTCCCGCCCTCTCACTCGATCGCCGCCAGCGCCGCAGCGCTGAACTCCGTGAACGTCTTTTCCGCGCTGCTCTCGATCTCTTTGCCAGGAAAGGCTTTGTTGAGACCACCGTCGAAGACATCACCAATGCCGCCGACGTCGGCAAAGGCACTTTCTTTAACTACTTTCCTAGCAAAGACCACATCCTTCTCGCCTTCGGAGAGATGCAGCTCGAAAAGCTACGGACGGCCGTGGAAGACGCGCACCGGTCCAACGAACCCATGCGAGCCTTCCTTCGTGGCCTCGGGGCCCGCATGACACAGGAGCCCACACGCAATCCCGAGATCATCCGGGCCATTCTTCAGGCTTATCTCTCGACCAGTTCCGTTCGTGCCGCCATGATGGACATACAGCGGCGCGTTCTGGGCCTACATACGGAAATGGTTCAGATTGGGCAGGAGCGAGGCGAGATTCGCAGCGACCTGCCGGCTTCGGAGATTGCGCAAGTTTTCCGGCAGACCATTTTTGGCACGCTCTTGATGTGGTCGCTATACGGTGACGCAACTTTGCATTCCCGCATCGACACCGCATTCAATGTTCTCTGGACCGGTTTGGCGCCGCGTGATGCCCCAGCGACCCCGCCGCAAGCTTCGTCCTCAACGCTGGTAGTTCCATGACCCGCAAGCGCATCATCATCCTCGTCCTCCTCGCCGCCGTGATAACCGCCACGGCGCTCTACGCCGGCTGGTTCCGGCGCGACACCGCCCTCCAGGGCTCCGGTACCGTCGAAGCGCGCAACATCCGCGTCGGCTCCAAAGTCGGCGGCCGCATTGATAAAGTTCTCGTGCGCGAAGGCGACTCCGTCGAGCTTGGCCAGGTCTTGATCACCTTCGACGACAGGGAACTCCAGGCTGCCCTCGAACAGTCCCGCGCCAACGCTGAAAAAGCGCAGCGCGGCTATCGTCCCGAAGAGATTGCAGAAGCGCGAGCCGGCGCCGCCCAAGCCAAGGCCGATTACGAGCTGCGAAAAAACGGTTACCGTCAGGAAGACATAGACGCTGCGAAGGCCGACCTGGATCGCGCCAACGCCGATGAAGTGCGTACGCATCTCGATTTTGATCGCTACGATGCCCTCGCGAAAAAAGATCTGGTCTCCAAGCAGCAGCGCGACACCGCTGAAGCCAATTGGAAAGTTGCCCTTGCGCAACAGCAAAGCGCCCAGCGAAAGCTCGAGGAACTGCAGCGCGGCTATCGCGCCGAAGAAATCGCCTCTGCCGAAGCGCGTTACCGACAGGCCGAAGCCACGTTCGAAAAACTTGAGCGCGGCAATCGCCGCGAAGACGTCGAACTCGCCAAGGCCGCCTACGCCTACGACCAGGCCCGCTACCGCGAGCGCCAGGTCATCGCTCCCGCCGCCGCGGTTGTCGAAGTTCTCGATGTCCGCCCCGGCGATCTCATCTCTCCAAACACGCCCGTCGCCACGCTTCTCGAACGCGATCAAATCTACGTCCGCATCTACGTTCCTGAAACCGAAATCGGCCGCGTCCGCCTGGGCCAGAAGGCCGAAGTGCGCGTCGATTCCTTTCCCAACCAGGTTTTCGACGGCGCGGTCGAACAGATCAATCAGCAGGCCGAGTTTCTTCCCCGTAACGTGCAGACCCGCGAAGAGCGCGTGCACCAAGTCTTCGGCGTGAAAATTCGTATCGACAACGCTTCTGGTCGTGTCCTCGCCGGCATGGCTGCCGACGTGAAGCTGAAGGCGAGTAGCTAATCCTATGGCCACCGCCGCGCAAAACGGCGCCGGTCCTGCCATCTCCGCCGAACATCTCGTGCGGCGATTCGGCAAATTTACTGCCGTCAACGACGTTAACTTCCGCGTTGAGAAAGGCGAAATCTTCGGATTCCTCGGCCCCAACGGAAGCGGCAAGACCACCGTCATCAAACTGCTCACCGGCCTTTTGCCGCTCAGCGCCGGTTGTGCTCAGGTCGAAGGCCTCGACGTGCGCACCGACTCCGAATCCATTCGCGAGCGCGTCGGTTATATGTCGCAGAATTTCAGCCTCTACGACGACCTCACCGTAGGCGAAAACTTGCAGTTCTACGGCCGCATCTACGGCCTGGAGCCCGCCCGCCTGAAGCGGCGCATCGACGAAATTGTCGAACTCAACAGCCTCGCGCCTTACTTCGATCGTTTGGCGGCACAACTCTCTGGAGGCTGGAAGCAGCGCCTTGCCCTCGGCTGCGCCATGTTGCATGAACCCCAGCTTCTGTTTCTCGACGAGCCCACCGCCGGCATCGACCCCGTCGCGCGGCGCCAGCTTTGGGACCTTCTTTTCGAACTCTCCGGACACGGCATCACGTTTTTCGTCACCACTCATTACATGGACGAAGCCGAGCGCTGCAATCATGTCGCTTACATTTATTTCGGCAAGATCATCGCCGACGGCACACCGAATTCATTGCGGGAGCTTCCCGAAGTCCAGCCCCACGGCACGCTGCGCGTTGAAATAACCACTCCCGAAGTCACACGCGCACTTCGCTTCGCCCGGCAAATCCCCGGCATCCGCAGCGCCACCATTTTCGGGCAATCCATTCATGCGCTCATCGATGACCATTTCGATCTCCACGAGCTCCGCGAGCAACTCCTGAAAAACGGCATTGCCGTTGGCGAGGTTCGCCCGCTCGCAGCCAGCCTCGAAGACGTTTTCGTCGAGCTCACCAACAAACATCAAGCCATGCTGGAGGCCGCTCGTGCGTAATCTATTTCGCGGTTTCGGCGCGGTATTTTACAAAGAGGTCCTCCACGTACGGCGCGATTTCGGAACGCTCTTCTTCTCCTTGATCATCCCGCTTTTGCAGATGGTCCTCCTCGGCTTCGGTATTGACACCAACATCCGCCAGATCAACACCATCGTCTACAACGCCGACGGCCGCCGCGAAAGCCGCGAGCTCATCGACCGTCTAAGAAACTCAGATACCTTCCATGTGATCCGCTACGTGGACAGCGACGCAGACCTCAACGACGCCATCATTGCCGGCCGCGCCCGTGTCGGTGTCAAGATCCCCGTTGATTATTCCGATCGCCTCCTTCATCAGATGAGTGCTCAGGTCCTTGTCCTCATCGACGGCTCGGACTCCTCCGTCGCTGGCCAGGCCGTCAACGTCACCACCTCCATCGGCCTCGATGAATCCCTCCGCCGCGTTCTTCAGGACCGCTCCACCTTCGCCGTCGAAATGCGTCCCAAGCTCCTCTTCAATCCCGATTCGCGTTCGCCCAATTTTTTCCTGCCCGGCCTAACCGCCATTCTGCTTCTCAACGTCACCACCTTCCTCACCGCCTTCTCCATCGTCCGCGAAAAGGAACGCGGCACTCTCGAGCAGCTTTTCGTTACTCCGGTCCGGCCGATGGGCTTGCTCCTCGGCAAGCTGCTTCCCTACCTCGGCATCGGCTTCTTCGAGCTCAGCCTCATTCTGACTTTCATGCGTTTCGTCTTCCGCGTGCCCATCCACGGCAACGTCATCCTTCTCGCAATTCTTTCTCTTCCCTATCTGTTCGTCTCTCTCTCTCTCGGCATCCTCATTTCCAGCAAGGCCAACACCCATGCGCAAGCCATGCAACTCGCTTTCCTCACCATCCTCCCCAGCGTCTTTTTCTCCGGCTATATCTTTCCGCGCGAAACGATGCCCGCTTTCTTTTATGCTCTCAGCTATCTCGTCCCCGCCACTTACTTCATCAACATCACCCGCGGCGTCATCCTTCGCGGCGCGGGAATCGCTCACCTCTGGACCGACGGCCTCGCTCTCTTCACCATGGGCGCCGTCCTCTTGATCCTCGCCGCCCGCCGCTTCCAGAAAAAAGTCATCATGGCCTGAGGCAAACTCCCCGCTTGCCCTTGAGGACGCCTGGAACTACGATGGCGGCGGTATTTCCAGAGCAAGGCATATTTCCAATGGAGAATCGTTCCGCCAGTTTCTTTATTCTGTTGTTTCTCCTTGTGGCTACCGCCGCGTGCGTGCTTCTGGATCGGCCCCCCGACCCTCTTCCTGTGACCGCTCCGCCAGAGTCGTTTTCCGCCGAGCGCGCCCTTGGGCAGCTGAACAATTTTGCGACCGCACCTCATCCGATCGGATCCGCGGAGCATGATCGCGTCCGGGATTACCTCATCGCGCAATTCACGAATCAGGGTGTCAAGCCGGAAATTCAACGCACCACGGGCGCTACGCCGCTCTACGAAGTCGCCGGAACAATCGAAAACATCCTGGCCCGGCTCAAAGGGACCGGCGGCGGTTCCGATGCCGTGATGCTCGCCGCGCACTACGACTCAGTTGCCGCAGGGCCGGGGGCCGGCGACGACGGCGCAGGTGTCGCGGCGATTCTGGAAACGCTTCGCGCGCTGCGCGCGGGCCCGCCCTTGCGCAACGACATCATTTTCCTGCTTACCGACGGCGAGGAAGCAGGGTTGCTGGGCGCGTCGGCGTTTGTCGCCGAGCATCCCTGGGCAAGAGATGCGCGCGTTGTCATTAATCTCGAGGCCCGCGGCAACTCCGGACCTTCGCAAATGTTTGAGACGAGCGCGGGCAATGGGCGCCTCATTGAACTTTTTGCTCAGTCGGTTCCGCATCCTTCCGGGTCTTCGCTGACGTATGAAATCTACCAGCGCATGCCCAATGACACGGACCTCACGGTTTTCAAAAAAGCTGGCATCGCCGGGTTGAACTTCGCCTTCATCGGGCATTGGGAGGCATATCACACCCCGCTCGACAACACGCAACAACTCGCTCTCGGCTCGCTGCAACATCACGGTGAAAACGTGCTTTCCCTGGCGCGCCGCTTGGGAAGCGTGGATCTGGCGCAGCTTCGCGGACCTGATGGTGTCTATTTTTCTCTACCCGGTGAGCCGTTTCCGCACTATTCCAGCCAGCGGATTTGGCCCATCGCCGTTCTCTCTGGCTTATTTTTGCTGGGGGTAGGATTTTACGCGAACGGGGCCTTCCAAACGCGTTGGCCGAAAGTCCTAGCCGGTCTGCTGGCGAACTTCGGCTTGCTCCTTGCGCTCCCTCTCGTTGCCTTCGGATTCGTAAAAGCCGTCCACTGGCTTCACCTTCATTCCTTGCCGGAAGGAAATGTTGCGCTCAGCGCGGCCTACGTTCTAAGCCTCCTCGCTCTGCTCACTGCCCTGTATACAAGTCTGTATATCTTGCTCCGCAACAAGATCGCACCGGCAAACCTGTTTCTCGGTGGCGCTATCCTTGTCTTCATGCTCGATTTGACTGCATCCAAATGGCTTCCTGGTGCGAGCTATGTTCTTGTCTGGCCGCTTCTCGCGGCTTTGCTTGCCACCATGACAGTCGCGTTCCGTCGCGCAAAGCCGTCGCTGCTTGCCATTTTGATCCTTTGCATCTTGAGCTTGCCTGCTCTTCTTATTCTTGTGCCGCTTCTCTCCGGTTCTTTTGAAGCCCTTGGATTCACCACGATTGGCGCGCCGCCCATAGCATTCATGCTTGCCCTGCTGCTCGTTCTTATTTCCCCGCTTATGGACGTCCTTTTGAGTGCTAGCCGTAGCTTTGTGCCGCTTGGCGTTTTCTTCCTCGCCGTCTGTCTCTTTGCGGTGGGCGCCTGGACCACGCGATACAACGCCGCGCACCCCAAACCCAGCGTCATGGAATACGCGCTTGACGCAGACACAGGCAAGGCGTTGTGGGCCAGCTCGACCGACCGGCTCGATCCATGGACGGCCCAGTATTTGGGTGCCTCGCCCGTCCGAGGCAAACTCAACGGCTTTAATCCGGATTGGCTGCCATTCGAATTTCTTCAGCACGAGGGTCCCGTCGCGCACCTCCCACCACCGCAAGCGAAACTCCTCGAAAGCTTCGTCGCTGGAGGAGTGCGCACCCTCCATTTGCGGATTGCTTCACCGCGTCACGCGCGTGCTGTTCATGTGGCTGTGCTTCAACCGGAAGTGCTCGAAGGCAGTGTCAATGCTCGGCCGCTCGGAAAGCCTTCGGACTCCCGCTGGAATCGCACCGGCATCTGGGGCTTTGATTACTTCAATCTGCCCGCCGAAGGCATCGATGTGTTGTTGCGTGTCCAAGGCGCTGACACCGTGAAACTAATCGTGGCGGACAGCTCTATTGGACTTCCCGCCATTCCCGGCGTGAACCTGCCGCCGCGCCCGGCGGATTCCATGCCTCAGCATTCCGGCGATGTCACGAAGGTCAAGCGCACTTTTGTTTTCTAAATTTCCCTGGGCGCGGGAATCGCCCATCTCTGGACTGACGGCCTCGCTCTCTTCACCGTGCGCACCGTCCTCTTGATCCTCTCACACACGCGCACTGCCGCAACTCCGCCCGTGGCGACTGCGAAACACTCGTTCAGAGGGGCATTGACCTCTGCAAAGAACGGCGCGAAGGTGCACAGTAAGCCGTTTTGCGCCTATTGTTTGGGAATAGGAAGATGGTCACAGCCACCAAAGCTGGCAGGTATGAAATCCTGGACGAATTGGGCCGCGGCGGCATGGGTGTCGTTTACCGCGCCAAGGACCCATCGATTGGCCGCACCGTCGCGGTCAAGACTATCAAGCTCTCGGAAGAGGGCACGGGAATGTCCCATGCCCAATTAGTCGAGCGTTTCCAAACCGAAGCGCGCGCCGTGGGGCTCCTGACACATCCCAACATTGTGGTGATCTACGACGTTGGCGAATCCGACGGCGTCTACTACATCACCATGGAATTGGTGAACGGCAAAAGCCTGCAATCCATGCTGGATTCGGGCGAGAAATTTCCGCTTCCCCGTCTCCTGCGCATCATGGAGCAGGTTTGCTCCGCGCTACAGTTCGCGCACGACCACAGCGTCGTGCATCGCGATATCAAGCCGGCCAACATCATGCTAACCAGCGGCGATTTTGTGAAGATCACTGATTTCGGCACCGCCCAGATCATGCAATACGGCGCCTCGCAGCAGACCTCCGCCATGGGAACTCCCGGCTACATGTCGCCAGAGCAGATCAAGGGCAAAGCCGTGGACGGCCGCACGGACATTTTTTCCCTCGGCGTGATGCTGTACGAAATGACCACGGGCCAAAAGCCGTTTCGCGGCCAGGACATCGCCACAATTCTGTACCACATTCTCAACGAAGAGCCCGTGCCGCCACACCAGGTGAATCCCAATATTCCGCCGGGCGTTAGCAGCACGATCTTGAAAGCGATGACCAAGAGTCCCTATCTACGTTACGAGAACTGCCGCGAATTGCTGGAGGATTTGAAGCACTACCGGCCGAGCGAAAACCCCGCCAACGCGAACGCCGCGCCTCCGACCAGCACTACGGCACCGCAGCCTCCCATTCGCAAAAAGGTAGACAAGAACTACTACATAGAGATGCCGCGAATCCCCGGTGTCGAACCGCGCTCCACCTCTCCGACTCCGTCGCGCTCCAGGCCGATTCCGCCTTCGGGCGGCGTTGCTGTTGGGAATCTTCGAGCAGAAACCGGGCAGGGAGACGGCGTTTACGCAGGGCCAACGACCAAGCCGGATCTCGCCGCGGCGGTCAAGCGCCTGGCAACAATCGGCGCCTGCGTCGTGCTGGCGGCCATCCTCGGCTCTTTCGCCATCAAAATAATCGGGCGCATGCAGCGACCCGATTCGGACGTGCTGCCTGCCCCCCAGGACAACGGTCCTTCTGCCCAGCCGCAAAGTACGGGGACGGATTCAGCGCAGAGGCCACTTTACGTTACCCAGTCCAATCCCAAAGTCGCTACCGTCAGCGAGTTAGCACAGCCATGGTCTTCCAAGAGATTCTTCTTCCGGAGTATGACCCTATCTAAGTATGTTCCGGCGCTCATTATTCGCTTGCCTGGCCCTGCGTCCGAAAGCAAATCCTATTGGGCATTTTCTCTGGAAGCGCCGTTCAGTCAGTGTCAGTTTGCGTACATCGATAACGTCGCTAAGCTTTCTTCCGAGTACGGATTCGAAGCCGCGCATCCCATGGTCGTTAATCCCTGCAGCAGCGCCATCCTTGATCCCCTTCAACTCAAGGAGCTCTCCGGAAACATCCTGGTGCGCGGCGCCATCGTGCAGGGAAACGATCTGCGGCCGCCCTACGGCATCGAATTGAAAGTCAGCGGCAATCAAATCCACGCCGTGGCCATGGAGTGAGCTCCTAAGTTCGGTTGTGCCACTGTAGACGCAGGGCTTCAACCCGGCTAAAGCAGGTGGAAGCCGCTGGCTTCTAGTCAGGGGAATGCTGGCCTGTTTCGCCGGTTACTTCGACACGGGAGCCAAATAGGGGCGTTCCAGGACCGTAGCTCGCCGGGACGGAAGCTCGCTTTCATCGATGCGGTCCAGAACGCGAATTGGAATGCCAATTTCTTTGCAAGCCTCTACCGCAGCGTCATTGAAGTACAGAAACACAAGAAACTGACCCTGCTGCCTGTACTTGGTTCGGGCTACTGAGCCTTGGGTGTCCGTCTCGACAGTTGTATAGACCAGGATTATTTCTGCGTATCGAAAGTTGCTCTTCGTCATCCGATTGTCGAGCGTCTTGGCTAAATGAACATGCGGCAGCGAACCTGACGAAACTTCATCTAAGGTCAAACCCACCACTGAGAACATTTCCATCCTTTGCGATGATTTTCGCGCACGGCCCGCATCCTCAAGGTGGATTTGGACCACGTGTCAATCATCTTCCCCCCGGAAACGAGCGTCGAATATGTTCGTTGACCCCGACTGTTCCGAAAGAGTTACTTATTGACCCGCTGTCTCCGCCTGCCTGATTTTGTCTTTTGTTGCCGCGCGGCGTATTCTGCTCACTCCGCTTCCACGTTTAGGAGACTTCGTGCCTTGTCCGATCTGTGAAAAGCGCAAAGCCGCCCGTTTCTGCCCTGCCAAGGGCGAAAAAATCTGCGCTGTCTGCTGCGGCACCGAGCGCGAAGTCACCATCGACTGCCCCTCCGACTGCGCCCATCTCATTGCTGCCCACCGCTACGAAAACGAGCACAAGCGCTCCCTGCCGGCAGATACTCCGTTGCTCGATGAGAAAATCCCGCAGGACATCGTCTACACCCACCAGCAACTCATGGCCGCGCTCGCCTTTTCCATCGCCAAATTTTGCGCTGCCCAGCCCGCCACCGTGGACGCCGATGTCCTCGCCGCTATCCAGGCCCTTGCCGAAACATATAAGACGCTCAACTCGGGAATCATCTACGAGAAACCCCCGGACGCCCCGCTGCCGCGCGAGCTGTACGCCGCAATGACTGTCTTTATCGCCGAAATCAGAAAGCAGCAGACGGAACGCGCTGCTTCCCCCAGTCTGAAAAACTCGGAAGTCTTCTATCTCTTGGTTTTCCTTTATCGGATGGGATTGTTGCGCACCAACGGCCGCCCGCGCTCGCGCCGCTTTATTGAATTCCTTCGCGGCCAGTTCCCCCAAGCCCCCGCGCTCAAACGAGAAGAAAGCCGGATCATCGTCCCTTGATTCATTCTATTGGCGCTTCGCCACGACCGAAGGCTTCGCTCCAGCTGAAGCGATTTGAAACTCACCCCGCTGCACACGATTCTGTGTGTCCCCCGGCGACGGCGTCCGCAGGCACAGCCGTAGTCGCGTTCCACGCCAACGACATTTGTGAACCGGGCGCAGTCCGCTTCATCTCATCCGCGGGCCGCGACGCAAATCCGTGCTTTTGCCGTATCTCTCTCACGCGCGCTGACATCTTTTGACGGTACTCCTCCGGTGCGTACCCATTCTTCGAATACCACCGCTCGTATTGTTTCGCTAGCTGCGGGAATTTCTCCCGGACAAAGGGCAGGAACTGTTTCGCCGACGACGGCATCAGGAATAATGCGTTGGAGAAAAACCACTGTGCCCCTGCTTCCTTCGCCGCTGCCGCCACTGCTTCCAATTCTCCCTCGTGGTCGGTAATTCCCGGGATCAACGGTGCCGCGGACACCCCCACCGCAAGCCCTGCTTCGTGCAACTGTTTCACCGCCGCAAGCCGCAAGTCCGGCCGCGGCGCTCTTGGCTCCAGCAATAGCGCCAGTCGCGGGCGGAGAGTCGTAATCGTAATGCTCAGAAATAGCGCCGACCGCGCCGCAATCTGCCGCAACACGTCTATATCGCGCACGATCTGATTCGATTTCGTGGTGATCGAAACACTCAATCCTTCGCGTCGCGCCAGCTCTTCCAGGCACGCCCGCGTCACACCGTGCTCACGCTCCGCTGGCTGATACGGATCCGTCGCCGTCCCAATCGCAATGTGCTCCGGCTGCGTTCCTCCGGAATTCTGTGACGCGTAAGAATACTTGTGCGAAATATCGTAGGCCAGCATCGGCGCAGCATCCTTTTTCACAAAAATCTTTTTCTCGAATTCCCCGCCGTCCAGCTCCATGTATTCGTGCGTGTATCGCGCATAGCAATAGCGGCACCCAAACTCACACCCGCGGTAGGGATTGATCGTCCATTCGAACGGCACGCGTTTCGAATCGCACCGGTTCAGGATCGACTTCACCGGCAGCAGAAAATATTCTGGACGGTCGGCCGATTTCCGCTGCGTTTTCGCCGGCGGAGAGGAGGCAGCGAGGCGGGCAATGCCGACCAGTCCCGCGGTAGCGCGCTCGTGCACAAGAGCAGTAGCGCGCTCCGACGGAAGGGCGGCAGCAGTTCGGGTCCGGTCATCCGCGCAGTTTTGGGGACTGCGCAGCGACCGAGACGACGGGGGGCAATCCGCCGTTGGGCAACCTGAATTGTTCCCGCCCGGGCCAGTCGTAACCGGGGTAGGCTCGCTGGCCTCTTGCTTTGGGCTTATGTCACTTGGGCTCACAGGGTAGGTCGGCTGCTCTGCAGTTTCACAGAACAGTGATGTTGTAGTTTGTCGTGCGGAGCGGCGCCGAATCGGAAAATTCGGCGCACGGTTGGTTGATGAGGACTGAACTGGAGACATAGCCCACCTCGAAGCTCATGCCCATTCTTTCGCTTTTTGTTCGCCTTGTCAAGAGCTTTCGCTTTCTATTCTTGTTTGTGCCTCTTGGGTCTTCCCGTCTCTTTACTGGCCGAGACGCGCCTCGATTGTCTCCCGCCGCCCTTCGGCGTATCCTCTCTTGTCCCGGAGGTCCACTTGTCCAAGCGTGCTCGAACAACGTGCCTTCTCCTGGTTTCCGCTTCCTGGATCCTCGTTGGTGCGAACTCTTCCCCTGGCCAAGCCCCGACGCCTCCCAAGAAGACCATAGCGGGACCACCCGCGCCCCAATCCACGCACTACCCCATTCTTCTTCTCGCTCTCGGCAACGATGTTTCCTGGAGCTGGACCCTCCGCATCGGGCAGAAAGGTCCTGAGCGCCTCGACCGTCAGGGCTACCCTCCCATCACGCTCGAACCTGCCGAAGTGACCCACGAAGGCACCTCCGACTCCTGGACCTATCACGCCAAGGACACCGGTACCACCGCCGCCCTTTCCGTTCACCTCACCCGTGAATCCTGTACGGACCCCGCCTCCGGCACAAAATATAATTTCCACGCCGTCGTCGATCACGCGCAGATCGGCACGCTCAATGGCTGCGCCCGCATTGCCGCCGAGCTCTTTCCCAAAATCGTCAACCCAGCCAACCAGACCGACGACGATGAGGACGCCGACAAGAAGAAGCCTCCTGTTGAAACGATCACCAATTTCAAGCCCCCTGTCGCCATCGCTTTTATCAATTCCGCGGGTAAAGTCGTCGTCAGTTTCGGCACAAGCAAAAAAATCGCGGCACCCGAAGGGTCGGAGCTGGCTTTATCGCATGACGGCAAAAAGCTTCTCTACACTCGCTCCGACTCCAAGTCAGATCCCGAACGCACCATCGCCCTCTACGATTTCAACACCGGCCGTTCCACAGATCTCGTTCAGGGTCTCGTCCGCCAGGCCTTCTGGTCGCCGGATGACTCTCGCGTGGCCTTCCTTAAATTTCAGGACCAGAAGTGGCAAATCTGGATGTTCCCCGCAACCACGCCCGAATCAGCGGCGCCGTTTTATGTCAACAACGTCAACACGCTACAAGGCTGGGTAGATGCCCACAGCGTCCTCGCCAGCGACATTGAAAACCTTTATTGGATCAGCGATGACAGCAGGCCAATTCAAACTCTCGCGCTCAAGGATCTTTACGGCCCCGTTTTTCAGGTGATGAGTTCGGACACAATCCGCGTAAACCCCGCGAATCCGGACTTGCTGCTCGTCTCCGCGAACTACCAAACCCCGCCCACGGGTGCGCCGAAGGATTCCATGAATCTCGCCGCCGGCTTCTTCCTCTATGAAGTGCGCTCCAAGCGCCGAGTCGTTCTCAGTCCCCCCGACCAATGGGCCCGTGCCGCGGAGTGGTCGCGCGACGGCGTGCAGATTTTCTACACGCGCCGCCTTGCGGCCAATTCCTCCTCCACATTCAGAATCTTCTGGGACGGCAGCGGTGCCGGCACGCGCCGCTACTTGGATGGCACCGCCCTCGTCGTCGGCCAGTGAACAGCCTCTCTCGGAACTGCGGTTGACACGACGGGGCAGGAGGGCTAGCCTTTCGAACAACTGGCTGATCTCGAAGGGTCAAGCAAGCCGCAAAACTGGCCATAGCGAGTAGCCCACGAAATGTCAGAGGTGACTTATGCCAGTCCAAAACAGAGGACTTAGACGCTTAGCGTGTTTGGCTGGCATGGTTATATATTTCTTTCTCGCGTCTGCCCAGACTTCTGGCGGTCAGCAACCAGGCCAAGTCAACCAGTCGCAGCCGGTCGTCCAGAGCTCGCCCTCCGTCGAGTCAGCCGTGCACCACGATGTTTCGCCGCCCCTGTACCTGATCCAGCCTGCGCCGCGGCAAACCGGCCAGCGAGTGCGTGACCACGAGATACTTCCGCGCCCCTTCAATGGAGGCGCCGTAGACCCGGTTGTGCAACGGAGCTTCCCCACGACACTGGCGCCGGTGCCCGTGCTCAACTTCGCCGGCGTCGGAAATGGTTTCTCCGGTCCGGCGGGCACCTTCACGGTGAACTCCGCCCCTCCTGATACCGAGGGCGATGTGGGCCCGAATCATTACGTGCAGATCGTCAATACCGATTTCGCGATTTTCAACAAGAGCGGAACCGCGATCTACGGTCCCGTTCCCATTAACACGCTGTGGAGCGGCTTTGGCGGCGGCTGCCAAACCAACAACGACGGCGACCCGGTGGTGATCTACGATCCCATCGCCGACCGCTGGGTTATTTCCCAGTTCTCCGTTTCCACAACGCCCTACTTGCAGTGTGTCGCCGTGTCGCAGACGGCCGATCCGACCGGCGCCTATTACCGATATTCCTTTCAATACAACGATTTCCCCGACTACCCAAAGATGGGCGTGTGGCCGGACGCCTACTACATCACCTTCAACATGTTTGCCGGCGGAATCTCATTCTCGGGCGGCCAAGTATGCGCCTACGACCGCGCCAGCATGCTGGCCGGCGCGGCGGCGACGCAACAGTGCTTCAACGTCGGGACGAGTTTCGGCGGCCTGCTGCCCGCCGACTTGGACGGCGCGCGGCAGCCGCCGCCTGGCTCCCCGAACTACGTGCTCGCCCTAGGCGCCTCCGTTAACCAGCTGGCGTTCTGGAAGTTCCACGTCGACTGGACCACGCCGGCGAACACGACGCTGACCGGCCCGACGACTCTCACCACCGCAGCCTTCAGCGAAGCCTGCGCCGGCGGGACGTGCATCCCACAGGCGGGGGCCTCGCAGCAGCTTGATTCACTGGCAGACCGCCTCATGTTCCGCCTCGCCTATCGAAACTTCGGCGATCACGAAGCCCTGGTTGCCAATCACAGCGTCACGGCGGGCTCCGGCGTCGGCGTGCGCTGGTATGAGATTCGCTCGCCAAGCACGACGCCTACCATCTTCCAACAAGGCACATATGCGCCCGATTCCAACTTCCGCTGGATGGGCAGCATCGCGATGGACCAGAGCGGCAACATGGCGCTGGGCTTCAGTTTGTCAGGCACCGCCATCCACCCGGAGATTCACTACACAGGCCGCCTCGCCGGAGATCCTGCGGGGCAGATGGCCCAAGGTGAGGGCACGTTCATCGACGGCGCGGGCTCGCAGAACGGAAACCTCAGCCGCTGGGGCGACTACAGCATGATGGCGGTCGACCCGAGCGACGATTGCACCTTCTGGTACACGAACGAGTACATTCCCTCGGATGGTTCATTCAACTGGAGCACTCGCGTTGGAACGTTCAAGTTCCCCGGCTGCGGCCCCCCGCCCGCGAACGATTTCTCGATCTCGGCCAACCCAACCAGCTTGAGCCTCGTGCAGGGCACCTCGGGCTCGAGTACGATTTCGACGGCGGTAATATCGGGAAGCGCGGAGACTGTCAACCTGACCGTCTCAGGCGCGCCCAGTGGCGCGACCGCCTCGCTCAGCCCAACCTCTGTCACTGCCGGCGGAAGCTCGACGCTCACCGTCAACGCCGGCACGGCGGCACCCGGCATGTACACGCTCACCGTAACGGGCACGGCCGCCTCGGCGACGCACATGACTACTGTGACGCTCACGGTGAGCGCCGCCACGGCGTGTTCAGGCCCGAGGATTGGTGCGCACACTGTGTGTGGCGCGACGACTCATGACAATTCTTCGCCCGCCGCTTTCGTCTCCGCCACTTATACACCGGCCGTTGGCAATGGAGTTCTTCTGTTACTTACCTGGGGCGGTGGAAGCGATCCGCTAAACGAATCCATTACCTCTATCGTAAATCAAGATGGCACTTCTCTGGGTTGCTTTGTTGCCAGTCCGGGTTCTACTTTTAAGCTTTATAGTGGACCAGGAACAGATGAAGAAGCCTGGGCGTTCTATTACTGTCCCGCGATTCCGTCCAGTCCGTCCATAACCGCAATTCGGACGAATCTGAGTGCAAGCACCGCTTTTCTGCAGGAGATTGTCGTAGAGTTTTCCGCTGGAACCATTCAGACCACGAATTTCTGGGATACCGATAACACTGCTGTCAGTACGGCGGATGGACTGGAAGCCTCCGTATCGGTCACGAACACTCACGCCAACGATTTGCTGATTGCCTATCTTCACAATGGTCTGCCCACGTTTCCAAAGGGAGGCTATCCTCCCGTCACAGCGGACTCCAATTACACGGCAATTGTGGCCAACCCTGCCTACGGTGCGAATGAAATGCTGGAAGCAAGAGCCGTCTCATCCACGGGAAGTCAGACGGCAACGATTACCTGGTCGGGAACCTCGACACAGTGGTTTGGAGGTATTGTCGGATTGAAAGCGGTGGATAGTGGCAGTGTGCAGGCCACGCACTTTGCCGTTTCGGCTTCGACCACGGCCACGGCCGGGACCGCGTTTAATTTTACGGTGACGGCGAAAGATGCGTTTAACAACACGGCGACAAGCTATACGGGCACGGTGCACTTCACTTCCAGTGACGCGCAAGCCGTGCTGCCGGCTAATTACACCTTCACGGCTGCCGATAGCGGCGTACACACCTTCTCGGCCACTTTGAAGACGGTAGGCACGCAGTCGCTGACGGGCACGGACACGGTCACGGCCACGATCACCGGATCGCAAACGGGCATCGTGGTGAATGCGGCCACCGCGGCTACGCTGACGGTGGCGGGATTCCCGAATCCCACGACCGCGGGAGCAGCCGGGAACTTCACGGTGACGGCGAAAGATGCGCTGAACAACGTGGCCAGCGGGTATGGCGGGACGGTGCACTTCACCTCCAGTGATGGGCAAGCCGTGCTGCCAACGGATTACACCTTCACGGCTGGGGACAACGGGGTGCACGTGTTCTCGGCGACGTTGAAGACGGTGGGCACGCAGTCGCTGACGGGCACGGACACAGCCACCTCCACGATCACCGGATCGCAAACGGGCATCGTGGTGAATGCGGCCACCGCGGCTACGCTGACGGTGGCTGGATTCCCCAGTCCCAATACTGCGGGAGTCGCCGGAAACTTCACGGTAACCGCGCGCGACGCGCTCAACAACATCGCCACCGGCTATCGCGGGACGGTGCACTTCACCTCCAGTGACGCGCAAGCCCTGCTGCCGGCTGATTACACTTTCACGGCTGCCGATAGCGGCGTGCACACCTTCGCAGCCACGCTGAAGACCGCGGGCACGCAGTCGCTGACGGCCACGGACACCACCATCGCCACGATCAGCGGTTCGCAAACCGGCATCGCGATAAGCCCGGCGAGTGCGTCAAACTTCGCGGTTGCAGCCCCAGGGACGGCGACGGCGGGAGTGGCGCTTAGCTTCACGGTGACGGCGAAGGATGCGTTCAACAACACGGCGACAAACTACACGGGCACGGTGCATTTCACGAGCACGGATGGGCAGGCCTCGCTGCCGGCTGATTACACTTTCACGGCTGCCGATAGCGGCGTGCACACCTTCTCAGCCACGCTGAAGACCGCGGGGAACCAGAGAATCGCCGCGACAGACACTGCGAACGCCACGATCACGGGCACGAGCACGAATATCTTGGTCAGCGCAGGCTCACCGGCGAACATTGCGCCGACGAGTGGGACGCCACAGAGTGCCGTGGTCAACAACCCCTTCGCGACGGCATTCCAAGCGACGGTGAAAGACATCTACGGCAACCTGGTACCCGGTGTGGCGGTGACGTTTATGGCCCCGGGGAGCGGAGCCAGCGGCACCTTCGTTAACGGCACGGCCACCACCCCGGCGACGACCAACGCCGCGGGTGTAGCCACGGCCAGTACCTTCACGGCCAACGGCACGGCTGGACCGTACACGGTCACCGCCACCGCCGCCAGCGTAGCCACGCCTGCGAATTTCTCACTGACCAACACGCCCGCGACAGTCGGCGGAGCCATCGCATTCGTACAGGGCACGGCTGCCGGGGGTACAGGCGTCAACTCGAAGTCGGTTGCCTTCCCTGCTGCAAACACGGCAGGAAACCTCATCGTGGTTGGCGTGAATTGGACCGATACGCAGAACTTCGGGTCGCTTTCCGACAGTGCTGGGAACACCTACAGTGAAGTGGGAACGGAGTTGCGTGTTCCCGGACAGTTTCGCTTGCGGCTCTTCTATGCGAAGAACATCGCTGGAGGGCCCAACACGGTCATGGCAACATTTGGAGGAACTGTGGCCGCTACTGAAGTTTACATCCATGAATACAACGGTGCGGACCCGCTAGCGCCATTGGATGTGGCATCCGGAATGACCGGAAGCAGTGCGAACGCTACCAGCGGAACGGCCACCACGACCAGTGCGAACGACCTGGTTTTTGGCTACTGCGTTACCGGGAAGGCCACGGCGGGACCGGGCTTCACGGTAAGGTCCAGTTTCAAGAGTAACCTGACAGAGGACATGATCGCTCCCACGATTGGTCCCGTGAATGCCACTGCGACCGCGAATTCTGCCTGGGCCTTGCAAATGGGGGCGTTTAGGCCTTCATCCATGCACATGCACTTTGCTGTCTCGACTCCGGCCACGGCGACAGCGGGAACAGCGTTTAATTTCACGGTGACGGCGGAGGATCCGTTCAACAACACGGTGACAAGCTACACGGGCACGGTGCACTTCACCAGCACAGATGGGCAGCCCGTGCTGCCGGCTGATTACACTTTCACGGCTGCCGACAGCGGGGTGCACACCTTCTCAGCCACGCTGAAGACCGCGGGCGGCCAGACGATCACTGCGACGGACACGGGGAACGCCACGATCACGGGAACCTCGAATGCCATCACCGTGAATGCCGCCACGGCCACGCACTTTGCCGTTTCCGCTCCAGCCACGGCGACAGCAGGAACAGCGTTTAATTTCACGGTGACGGCGAAGGATGCGTTTAACAACACGGCGACAAACTATGCGGGCACGGTGCACTTCACCAGCACGGATTCTCAGGCGGTGCTGCCGGCGAATACCACGCTGGCCAGTGGAACGGGTACGTTCCCGGCCACTTTGAAGACCCTGGGCAGCCAGACGATCACCGCGACGGACACGGGGAACGCCACGATCACGGGAACCTCGAATGCCATCACCGTGAATGCCGCGGCTGCAAGCTCGCTGACGGTGGCTGGATTCCCCAGTCCCAATACTGCGGGAGTCGCCGGAAACTTCACGGTAACCGCGCGCGACGCGCTCAACAACATCGCCACCGGCTATCGCGGGACGGTGCACTTCACCTCCAGTGACACGCAAGCCCTGCTGCCGGCTGATTACACTTTCACGGCTGCCGACAGCGGCGTGCACACCTTCTCAGCCACGCTGAAGACCGCGGGCGGCCAGACGATCACTGCGACGGACACGGGGAACGCCACGATCACGGGAACCTCGAATGCCATCACCGTGAATGCCGCCACGGTCACGCACTTTGCCGTTTCCGCTCCAGCCACGGCGACAGCAGGGACAGCGTTTAATTTCACGGTGACGGCGAAGGATGCGTTCAACAACACGGCGACAAGCTACACGGGCACGGTGCACTTCACCAGCACGGATGGGCAGCCCGTGCTGCCGGCTGATTACACTTTCACGGCTGCCGATAGCGGGGTGCACACCTTTTCAGCCACGCTGAAGACCGCGGGCAGCCAGACGATCACCGCGACGGACACTGCGAACGCCACGATCACGGGAACGAGCACGAATATCTTGGTCAGCGCAGGCTCACCGGCGAGCATTGCGCCGACGAGTGGGACGCCACAGAGTGCCGTGGTCAACACCCCCTTCGCGACGGCATTCCAAGCGACGGTGAAAGACATCTACGGCAACCTGGTACCCGGTGTGGCGGTGACGTTTATGGCCCCGGGGAGCGGAGCCAGCGGCACCTTCGCTAACGGCACGGCCACCACCCCGGCGACGACCAACGCCGCGGGTGTAGCCACGGCCAGTACCTTCACGGCCAACGGCACGGCTGGCGGACCGTACACGGTCACCGCCACCGCCGCCAGCGTAGCCACGCCTGCGAATTTCTCACTGACCAACACGCCCGCGACAGTCGGCGGAGCCATCGCATTCGTACAGGGCACGGCTGCCGGGGGTACAGGCGTCAACTCGAAGTCGGTTGCCTTCCCTGCTGCAAACACGGCAGGAAACCTCATCGTGGTTGGCGTGAATTGGACCGATACGCAGAACTTCGGGTCGCTTTCCGACAGTGCTGGGAACACCTACAGTGAAGTGGGAACGGAGTTGCGTGTTCCCGGACAGTTTCGCTTGCGGCTCTTCTATGCGAAGAACATCGCTGGAGGGCCCAACACGGTCATGGCAACATTTGGAGGAACTGTGGCCGCTACTGAAGTTTACATCCATGAATACAACGGTGCGGACCCGCTAGCGCCATTGGATGTGGCATCCGGAATGACCGGAAGCAGTGCGAACGCTACCAGCGGAACGGCCACCACGACCAGTGCGAACGACCTGGTTTTTGGCTACTGCGTTACCGGGAAGGCCACGGCGGGACCGGGCTTCACGGTGAGGTCCAGTTTCAAGAGTAACCTGACGGAGGACATGATCGCTTCCTCGGTTGGTCTGGTGAGTGCCACCGCGACTGCGTCCTCTGCCTGGGCTTTGCAAATGGCGGCGTTTAGGCCATAGCCATGCTCCAATTAGCGGCAGTCCAGAGGAGTCAGCGTGTTCCCTATGTGGTTAGTGCCTACCGCGAGAAAACAATGCACGGGCTAACACTAGATGATTTTTTATTGTTCCTTCAGGGGTTTTAATCCCTGAGGGACTGCTTTTCAGCAACCCCTTGGGCATTAGCCGATACGCTTCCTCCCCAGCTTCTGAGCCCCCGGCCAACCGGGCGTCACGCTATACTTCTATAATGGCGACACCTTCCCCCGTCGAACCACGACAAGTCGGCATTCTCGTCCTCGACGATGAGGCCCAGGGCTCCGCCGTGCGTCAAATCCTGGATTCCGAGAGCTGGCGCGTGCGCGTCGTTCCGAACACGCAGCTTCTCCTCGCCGAGCTGAAAACCGCCGAATGGTCGCTTGTCATTGCTAATATCGCCCTGACCGGCATCGATACCCCGGCTTTCATCACTCTCCGCGAACTCGCCAGTGTTCCGGTGGAAGAAGGCGGCCGCATTCGCGTCCTCTACCTCGTCCCGGAACTGACCGGCAGCCAGTATGTCGGCGCCCTGGAAACCGCGCGGTTTCCTTACGTCGTCCGCCCCTACCATCTCCACGACTTCCTAGAAAAAGTCAGTGACCTCCTCGTCGAGGTCAAAGCCATTGAAGCGCCCATCCGCCAGGTCCGCTACGAATTCGGCAACCTGCGCAAAAAGAAAAAGCAGGCCGGCCGTTCCAACTCCATGTTTGCCTCACGCGATTCCTACGGCTACACCGACGAGGAGCTAGCCGAATACGAGCGCCAGGAAACCGAAACCTCCAAGACCAAACGCACCAAGCCCCGGACCAATCTCGGCGGCTCAGACCGCTAGTTCTCCCCGGACCCGCCGCGGCCGCCTCTTGCTTTCTTCTTTCTTCCTGCAAGAAATTCAATTCTCCCCGTTCTAATCCCGTGCATGTCCTCAAGGGTTCAAGCACAGGAGGCTTTCATGGAACGCTCACTCTTAAACGCCGTAATGGGCAGCCTGCTCGGCATCAGCACCATCGGCGGTCTGGCCTTTGTTTCGGCTGCGCCAGATCCCCCCACAGCCCCACCCAAATCCGAAGGAGGCTGGCGGCTACTCGAGCCGGTCACCTACGAAAACATCGCCATTTTTCCGGTCGTCACCCCGTCTATGCAGGACACCAGCGCCTTCCTCACCCTCGATGAAGGCCTTTCCAGCGGCGATGTCGTCGTCAGCGAGCAGGGTGCCGCTGGCCTGGCGCGCAGCCGCGACGGCCGCCCCATTCCTGCGCCCCAAAACACATCCGGCGCCTCGGTCAATCAGCTCGTCCTGATCAACCGCGGCAAGCGCCCCCTGCTTCTCCTGGCGGGTGAACTGGTGAGCGGCGGCAAGCAGGACCGCATCATTGGCAAAGACCGCATCGTCCCGGTCGGTGCGCCGCCTCTTCCTCTCGATGTCTTCTGCGTCGAGCACGGCCGCTGGACGGGCAGCAGTTCCGAATTCATCGCATCCAAGACCATCGTGCACCCCAGCGTCCGCGAGAAGGCCGCTGTGGATCAGGAGCAGACCAAAGTCTGGTCCGCTGTGGCTGGCGGCACGACCGCGGCGGCACCGCCCGCGGCTGCGACCGATTCGCGCACCGTTCTCTCCATGAGCGAACTATCCACCGTTGTGAGAGAAGAAGCTCCGACCCAGTCCTATGACAAGATCTATAAGTCGCAGCGGATAGGTGGCTCCATCGACGGCTTCGTCGAGGAAATACAAAAGCGTTTCGCGCGCGCCACCTCCGGCCTAAAGGGTGAACGCGTCGTCGGCGTGGTCGTGGCCTACGGCGGCGAAGTGGCCTGGAGCGACATCTTCGCCTCCGGCGACCTCTTCGATCACTACTGGAGCAAACTCCTGCGCAGCTACGCCGTCGAAGCCCTGGCCCGGCCGACTCTGCGCGAAGTGGCCTCTCGCGACGACGCCCGGGATTTTCTCCGACACCTGAACGGCCGCGAAATCCAGGAGAGCGAGCCCGGCGTCTACCGCTGGATTGAAATCACCGAAGGCAAGCTCACCCAAATCGAGCTCGATGCGCTGCAACCCAAACTCATGACGCTCCACCGTTTGCTCTTGCATCGCACCAGTTGACGCGATCCGGTGGTCAGCACTTGTAGGGGCGCAGCTTAATCCCGAGCGTAGGCGAGGGAACGCTGCGCCCCTAGCTCAGACCTCTCCGTGCCTCTGCGCTCCGAGCTCTGAGGGCTCTGTGTTATGTTTTTTCCTCTCTATATCTTTGCACCTCGCTGCGATCCGTCGTGCAGGCGAGGAGATGCGTTAGCGTCCCGCTCCACGACGGATGCCGCAACTCCGGCGCAATTTCCGCTAGCGGCACCAGCACAAATCGCCGCTCTGTCATCCTCGGATGCGGCACCTGCAATTCCGGCGTGTCGATCGTCTCCTGTCCGTACAAGAGAATGTCCATATCAATCAGCCGCGGCCCTTTGGCGATCAGCTTCTTGTTTCCCATGCGCGACTCGATCTCCCGCAGCGCACGCAACAATGCCAATGGTTCCAACTCTGTCTCTCCCTCCACCACACAATTCAAGAACCACGGCTGCTCCAGAAAGTCCACCGGCTCCGTTTCATAGAACGAAGACACGCGCGTCACGCGCACACCGGTTCCCGCCAGCGCCGCAATCGCCGCGCGGAGATTCGCCTCGCGGTCTCCCACGTTCGACCCCAGCGACAAATAAATTTTCTTCTCCCCCATGACCTACCCATTGTAGCCCCGGGCGTTCGCTCTGTTTGTCATGACCGAAGGGTCGGGATGGGTTCCCTCTTGGGGGCCTCGTGGGCTCGCTCCTGCTCGATCAACAAGTCTTTGACACTGGTGGTGGGTCAGTTTCCGGTTAGCGCGTTTATCAGGACCTAGCCGAAGAAGCAACCTTACAGAGGCTGAAAATGGGTATAGTGCTGTAAACTTCGAGATCGTCATGCATCCTATCGCCATGGGCACATTGTTCATGCTTCAGTGTTTCCACGTGCTGTTCCTGGCCTTGCACGATTGGATTCCTCTGGGAACGCTCAATGACGTGAAGGCCGTTCGCGTGGCGAACCCAGTCCGCAAACTGGTCGCTGGGACGCTCATCAGCCTCACTCCCTTTGCGATCGGACTCGGAGCCAGCGCCATCCACTTTGGCAGAGCCTATCCGGCGTGGTTGTTCTGGTGGCTCTGGATCAGCTACGGCCTTTTATTCGTCGGCGAGTTGACGGACTGGTGGATTCCATACCTGTTTCACCCAGAGCCAGAGCGCGCGGCGCGCTATCAGGTGATGTTCGGGGCGACGCACGCTTTCCTGCCCGAACGCAACGGCATCCGGCCGAATACGCTGCATGTAATCCTTCACATAGTGACGCTCACCACATTGGTTGTCCTAGGAGCACTCACGGCACAGCAAGGGTAGCCTAACTCCTGATGAGTGTTCCTTGTTCCACAAATCCATAAAGACTTTCGCTGTTGCAGGCCCATGCCCTGCATAGTGATTGTTGCTGAAGGCGAAAATCTTCAAGACTTTGGTGTTGCTCACCAGCGATTTGAAAACCTCGACCCAATTCTTCAAATCGCTAGTGCGGTCGATGACGGTCTTGTCCCACGTCGTTGTCTGCTTCTCAATTCCTTTGCGATCTCCAAGCCAGCGAACGTAGGCGAAGTCTGCCGTAACCAGATCGAACTTTTCTTTTAACTCCCACGGTCTCGGCATAAACGATGTGTCAGTCAATGCCAAAGCAACGTTGTGCTCCCGGAGCGCGCCAGTAAATTTGGCATCAAGCCAGGTCTTGTTTCGAATCTCGACTACAAATCTGTGGTGGGCAGGAAGTCTCTTCAGGAAGGGTGTAAGCACAGCGAGAAAACTTTCTTGCTTGGGGAATTTCCAACGGTCGAAGGATGGAAATTGAAAGACCATCGGGCCAAGCTTTGGACCGAGAATATCCATCGTTTTCACGAACTCATCGAATTCAGAATCGCAATCGATTAGAGCTTTTTCATGCGTAATGATCTGCGGAACCTTGACACTGAATAAGAAGTCCTCGGGAGTTCGGGCGAACCAGTTGTTGACCGTGTTCGCAGATGGACATCCGTAGAAGGTCGAGTCCACTTCGACCGTTGCAAACTGTGTGGCGTAATAGGAAAGGAAATCGCGTGACTTCACGCCGGGAGGATAGAAACTGCCTGGCCAGCCGTTTGCGGTGAAAGCCGAAGTACCCAGAAGAATTCCCGGCAAAGAGTACGGGCGCTCGATCTTTGGCTCGCCTGCAAGTTCGGCTACCTCCTCCGATTTCTCCATCTGAAATAGAGTCGGCTGTCGGATCGGCTCCACTTTTGGACGCGAAGATTTCATGGCTCGGAGAGACTAGCACTCGGTTCGTTTTTGTTGCAATTGGATTTCAGAGTTTGGATTTATCCATCGAGCCCTTTGTTCGCGGTTTTGACTAGCGTTCCCGAAAATGGAGAGGCGGGTGGCCGCGCCTTAATTCCGAAAAACGCCTTTGGGTGGCCCACCTGCCCCGACCCGGTCGGGGTAAATGCCGCCGGCGCCTCGGGCACCCGGCATTTTTTTCCTGAAACGTTCCGGGTGGCTTTGGCGTTCTCTCCTCCAGAGTTTGTGGAGGAGGGCGATATGAAACGCAGTCGGACAATAGGCATGGTAGCGGTTCTAGTGGTGGTCCTGGCTGGATGGAAGGGACGGGCGAGCCAAACTCCATCGCTGCAGGGGCCGCCTGCCGCCGCGCCACAGGCCGTCAAGGAGCCGTCCAATCAGGAAATCAACGATGCTTTCGTTCGGCAGATTTCCAAGCAGATTGCCGGGCACGAACAAGATCCGTCAGGGCAGGTATTCAAGAATATGCAGGTGGATTTCCTCAAGAAGGTTCCGGCGGAGCGATTACTTCTCATCATGAACGTGGGATACAGCCGCGCGTTGGGCGTGAACTGCAAGCATTGTCATGTGGAGGACGACTTCTCGAAAGACGACAAGCGGCCCAAGCGGTGCGCTCGCGATATGGCGCTAATGCACTTTGATATCAATCAGCGGATCGCGAAGATGCAAAACTTGGCGCCGAATCCCAACGGGCACTTCATCAACTGTTCGACCTGCCACGGCGGCCAAATTGATCCTATGGCGCAGCCGAACTGATGCGCAGGGCGGGTGGCCGCGCCCTAATTTCGAAAAATGCCTTTGGGTGGCCCACCTGTCCCGACCCGGTCGGGATCCTTGCGGGTTTTGCCTGCCTGCGGCAGCCGGGCAAGGGTTAGGAATACGAATCACTTCGGAATCATTCCGATCGTCCCCAGCCATGTCTCCACCAACTGAGGCCATCCCGTTATCGGAAACTCCGTGCGCCGCAGCCCAAACGCATGCCCGCCCTGGGCGTACAAATGCATCTCCACGGGAACCCCGGCCTTCTTCAGCGCAATGTAGTAAGCCAGTGAGTCGTCTACGTTGTCCACGTGGTCATCCTCCGCCTGCAGCAAAAACGTAGGTGGCGTCTGGCCTTCCCCGACGATGTCCGAGCGACCTCCGGCCCCGCGACAGTCTGCGGATCAGGCGCCGCCCCTGGCCATATCGGCACTTGGGTATGTCCCGGCGATGGCTGCCAGGCAGGTGTTTGCGCGCTCAGACCGCCAAACGCAAACACAACACAGAGAGCTAAGATCAAAGGCTTCATCACAATCCCCACAGCTTGATATAACCCGTCACCACCGGAAGCCACGGATCGGAGACTCTTCGTTCTGCTCGTTCCAGCCCGAAAATTACCATTCAACCCTTCAATTCCACCATTCCCTGGATAACCCTTAGGTTATCGTCACCCGCATGCTACCATTCCACATGTTTGTTTACACTGTTTACCCCCGAGCTTCGAGGGGAGCCCCGAAGAGTTTACCCCCTCTGCATTCAGACCCTGATGCCCTCCCCACAACCACGGGCCACACCTAGCTCTTTTCTTTTCAATCCTTTTCCAACTCTTTTCCTCCACGCCGCACAACGGCCTTGAACAACCCTTTTGGAATCAAACGGTTCCGAACTCTTTTTTCTCCATTCCCGCACAACGGCACTCAACAACCCTTTTGGAATCAAACGGTTTCGCACTCTCTCCCGTCACAACGGAGGTATAGGAGTTTTCGCTAAAAAATTCGTGAAGGATTCAGAACCGTCATGGTGGCGCAGCCATTCCTGTTTACCCAGACGCAGGAAGGGGCTGCGTTCTTCCGCGCACCACGGATCGCTCTTCTCCGCTATTTCGACCTTCAACCGTCGGCGGTCAACTTCTTCAGAAGAGTCGCGGCTGGCGCTTCGGCAGATCGCGGCCGAAGTATTCGTAGGCGCGGGGCGTGGCGACGCGGCCGCGCGGCGTGCGGTCGATCATGCCGATCTGCATCAAATACGGCTCGTACATTTCCTCGATGGCATCTTCTTCTTCGCTCAGCGCCGCCGCCAGCGTGCCCACGCCCACCGGCCCGCCCGCATATTTATCGAGGAGCGCCAGCATGAGGTTGCGGTCGACTTCATCGAGCCCGTTTTCGTCCACCCCCAGCATTTGCAAGGCTTCCTGCGCGACGGCGCGCGTGATGCGGCCGGCAGCGCGCACCTCCGCAAAATCGCGCGAGCGGCGGAGCAAACGATTCGCCACGCGCGGTGTTCCGCGGCAGCGCCGGGCGATTTCTTCCGCGCCGCCCTCATCCATCTGGATGTTCAGAATTTTCGCCGAGCGGTGAATGATGATCAGCAAATCTTCCGGCTCGTAAAAATCAAGCCGGTGCACGATGCCGAAGCGCGAGCGCAGCGGCGCGGTAATCAATCCCGCGCGTGTGGTCGCCCCCACCAGCGTGAAGCGGCCCAGCGGAAAGGGATGGATCCTCGCGCCGGGCCCTTGCCCGATGATGAGGTCCAGGCGAAAATCTTCCATCGCCGGGTACAGCACCTCTTCCACCGCGGGCTGTAGCCGGTGAATTTCATCGAGAAAGAAAACTTCCTTGGATTCGAGCGAAGTGAGTATGGCGGTCAAGTCGCCTTTGCGTTCGAGCAGCGGACCGGCGCTGGTCTTGATGGGCACGTTCAATTCATTGGCGATAATCTGAGCGAGCGTGGTCTTGCCGAGTCCCGGCGGGCCGTAGAGAAGGACGTGATCCAGCGCTTCGTCCCGGCTTCGCGCCGCCTCAATCGCAATCTGGATGTTTTCTTTGACGCGTTTCTGTCCGATGTATTCGTCCAGCCGCTTTGGCCGTACGCTCGCTTCGATTCGCGCGTCCTCGTCAAATGGCTGTCCAGAGACAACTCGCCCGGGATGTTTCGGTTGCATCATGCGCTTTGCCGTTCCGTCCGCCATCTATTCACCACAAAGTTCCCAGGGAACACGGAGAGGAACCACCAAAAACATAACACAGAGCGCACAGAGGGAAGAGCACAGAGGCCACAGAGAAACTTTGAAATCTTTTCCCTCTTTTTTTCGCGCGCTCTGTACCCTCCGTGTTGGATCTTTTTTCTTTCTACGTCCGCGCGGCGCGACCCTTTGGGGCGCTCAAAGCCTGCAAGGCCGCGCGCAGCAACTTCTCAAAGTTCGCGCTACCCGCCTCGTGCCGCGCTTCTCCTACCGCTTTCTCCGCCACGCGCGCGTCGTATCCCAAATTCACCAGCGCCGAAACCACATCGGCTTCCACTCCGGCGGGCGAAGACGCCGCCGGCCTCTCCGCTTCCACGGCCACCGCTTCCAGCTTGTCCTTCAACTCCACCACGATGCGTTCCGCCGTCTTCCGCCCCACGCCCGGAATCCTGGTCAGCCGCGCCAGATCGCTCCCGCGGATCGCCGGGACCAGCTCCTCGACGCTCATCCCCGACAAAATCTTCAGCGCCAGCGTTGGGCCCACGCCCGACGCCGACAGCAGCATCTCAAAGAAATGTTTTTCGCGCGAGGAAAGAAAACCGTACAGCGCCAGCGCGTCTTCGCGCACATGCGTGTGAATCAGAAGAGTCACTTCGGTATGAAGCTCGCCGAGCGAGGCATACGTTGAGAGCGGCACCTGCACGAGATATCCGACGCCACCCACATCCACGAGCACTTGGTTCGGTCTTTTTCCGGCGAGCCGTCCGCGGAGCTGGCCAATCATCGCTCGCCAGTATTGCCGCTTTCTCTTCGCCCGTCAACGCGCAGGCGGGATAGGGGATCGTTATTCGACTCGAGAGCCTTGACTTGAACTGCCTTGCGCCCTAGAATCTTGGGCCTCAGACGTTCCCTCGCTAGGAATCGATCTGTGAACCACCGCAGGCGCATTCTCGTCGAGCTGGCGCTCGCAATGGGACTTCTGGTGCCAGTCGCATTGGCACAGAAGCCTCCGGCTCCGACCCCTGCGCCTCCTTCTTCTTCCCCAACGTCAAGCCGTCCTGCGACTTCCACTCCCTCGAGTTCGCAGCCAGCTCAACCGGAAGAGGATCTCGTAATGTTTCTTCTGGGCCGCGTTGCAACCGACGACGGCACACCCGTTCCAAACGATGTGTTGGTTGAGCGGACTTGCAATGCCAGGGTGCGTCAGCAGGTATATGTAACTTCCCGCGGCGACTTCAGCATGCAAATGGGATCGATGGCCGATTCTTACCTTGACGCTAGCGGGGACAGGTCTCCGCAATCGCAATATGGCCAGGCTAGCAAGGTTCCGGGGGCGGGAATATCACGACGCGAGTTGGTGAATTGTGAGCTACGGGCCTCGGCTTCTGGTTTTCATTCCAGTGTCATCAGCCTTGTGGATCTCACTCCCGTCAGCAGCAGCATGGACGTCGGCGCAATTGTGGTGCACAGAGCTACAAAGATCAAAGGCATGACGCTGAGCGCCGCTCCTTACAAAGCACCGAGAGATGCCAGAAGAGCGTATGAGAAAGGCCTCGAGGCCGAGAGAAACAGCAGATTTGCGGATGCACGCCAATACTTTGAAAAGGCAGTAGAGATCTATCCGAAGTACACGAACGCCTGGTTCCAATTGGGCGCCGTCTTGCAGAATCTAGCCCAGAAGGAATCGGCTCGCACGGCGTATATCCAAGCCACGACCATCGATACTAAGTTCCTGCCGCCTTATCTGTCGCTCGCGTCAATGGCCTACGAGGCAGAAAATTGGACAGAGGTCCTTAAACTTACTAGTCACATCTTGGATCTCGATGCGTTGAAATACGCCAACGTCACCAGTTACATCCTGGATCTCGATCCGCTGGATTACGCCGAGGCCTATTTCTATAACTCGGTCGCGAATTATAAGCTCAACAAGATCGAAGACGCTGAAAAGAGCGCGCTCAGGGCGGAACACCTAGACCTGCGCCCTCGTTTTCCGCAACTGCATCTCTTACTGGCTGAAATTTTTGCCCGAAAAAACAACTATGCCACTGCGATCTCAGAGATACAAACTTACTTGGAGTTAGCTCCGCATGCGAAAAACGCGGATCAGGTACGGGAGCAGTTGGCAGAATTGGAGAAGCTGAACGGCTCAGTGTCAACCAGCGAAAAACCCGATAAGAAGTGAGTATCGGCATTCGCTCGCGGCCCCCTGCCCCGCGAGCTAGCGCTTCTCGAAGATAGTTCCTCACTTCCGTTCGATATTATCCATCGGCTCAAGAACCATCGGCTCAAGAAATTGACAGGTTGCGCTCCTTGTGCCGACCTCTCCAAATTGCTTTCCAGCCTCAGAATATGAAAGCTATCCACGAATCCACGCCCGCCCCTCCATGGTGAGTCGCGTTACGGACAAGTGGAGCCTAGTACCCTGCTAGGTCGGGCCGAGAAGCCTCTTCGCTGCTTATCCCCTATCCCGTCAACGCAGAGTAGAGTTTGACAGTGTTGTGAAGTAAATTTCAGGATAGAGATGTTGCAACTACAACTGGAGGCGAGGATGGACCTGCTCCCCGGAGAAATCGAACGGCATTATTTGCAAAGCGAGGAGCGGCAGCGGCTCTCAGCCGGGCAAGGCGAGCTCGAGCGGGTCCGCACCCAGGCGATACTCGCTCGGGAGCTACCGCCGGCACCAGCCGTTGTCTTTGACATTGGTGGCGGTGCGGGAGTTTATTCCTTTCTGCTCGCACGGCAGGGCTACGAAATTCACTTGATCGATCCAGTAGAACTCCATTTGGAGCAAGCGCGATCCCATGCCAGTGCCTCCGGCATCGCGTTGGCGTCGATCGCGCTGGGTGACGCCCGCAAGCTGGGCATCCCTTCGGCGAGCGCCGATGCCATTCTTTTGCTTGGGCCGCTCTACCATCTCACAGAGCATGGGGACCGCCTGCGGGCGCTTCGCGAAACCTACCGCATTCTTAAACCTTCAGGAGTCCTTCTCGCAGGGGCGATATCGCGTTTCGCGTCCTTGATCGACGGGCTCAGAGAGGGCTTTTTCCGCGACCCCGAGTTTCGGAAAATCGTTGCTGCTGATCTCGCCTCGGGACAGCACCGCAATCCGGTGAACCACCCGGCATATTTCACGACGGCCTATTTTCACCGCCCGGAGGAGTTGGCTGGCGAGGTTCGCAGGGCAGGTTTTTGCGAAGTCCGAATCATTGGGATCGAAGGCCCGGCGTGGAGCACGAAGCGATTCAGTGAGACCTGGGACAACCCGCCGCAACGGGAAAAACTGATGGAGTTTCTATCGTTGATCGAACAAGAACCTTCGATATTGGGGGCCAGCGCTCACCTCATGGCAGTGGCTGAGCGCGCGGCTTAAGGCACTGCCGAGATTCTCAGCGGGCGTAGCGGCCCATCAATTCTGCTTGCCCGAGGATGTGACCCTGCATCGCGCGCTCGGCGTCGGCTTTCGTCGCGCCGGCTTTCAGATTGAGCTTCGCATCGAGCGCATACAGCTTGAAGAAATACCGGTGCGGCTTGCCGGGCGGAGGACACGGGCCTCCGTAGCCAATTTTGCCGAAATCGTTTCGGCCTTGCCGCGCCCGTCCGCTGAAGGATTCCTTTTCCCTCAGCGGCGCGTGCGGTCCTTCCGCACGGCTTCATCGATCAGGGCATCCAGTTCATTTCTTGTCAAAGTAACGTGATCGCGTGCGTTCTCCCCGCTGTCGCTGGTTACCGGAAGTTCCGCGCCTCCGCCTGGCGGCGGCGAAACAAAATATCTCGAACGCGCCGCCATCAGCTTGGCCACCTCCCGGCTCGATAGCAGTACTGGCGTTCCGGCATTCTCCGCAGCGAGGGTGATCTTGGCGAAGTGTTCGATCGTCTCCATGCGGAAAAACGCGGTCAACAAATCCGCTCCGCAGGTCACGGCGCCGTGATTGGCCAGCAGCAAAGCGTCGTAGTGCGGGACGCAAGGCTCGAGCGCGGCGCTCAACTCGGGCGTTCCCGGCGTTCCATACTTCACCAGCGGAATTTGGCCGAGCCCGACAATCACTTCAGGAAGCAGGGCTTGATCGAGTGCACGCCCCGCGACGGCAAAACCGGTCGCCGTAGGCGGATGCGCGTGACAAATCGCATGCACATCCGGGCGCATGCGATAGAACAAAAGATGCATCGCCAGTTCGGAAGACGCTTTGCGGTCCCCGGCGACCTGCCGCCCTTCGAGGTCGATGATGACCAGATCCTCCGGCGCCAGCATCCCTTTATTCATACAGGTCGGCGTCGTCAGAACTCGCCCTTCGCCGAGCCGGACGGAGAGATTTCCTTCGCAAGCGACGTTAAACCCACACTCGTACATCCAGCGGCCAACCACGCAAAGATCAGCGCGGTGCTGTTGCTCGGATTTGTCGTGGCCGGGGGAAATAATGTTGTCTGACATCGGCGCAACTCCAGACTGGCGGGGAACCAGTACCGCGGAGCGGAAGGATACACATTTTGGGCGGTCTGCGCCAGTAAAAGAAGAAAACCGCCCATTGCTCTCCGCCAAGGCCGGGGCGCCGGACGTTACGCGTAAATTCCGCGGAGTTTCAACGCGCTGGCCACACGGTCGATCGCCAGCATGTAAGCGGCGATGCGATTGTTCACCTTGTGCATTCCGGCGTAGCGCACTACTTGGTCGAAAGCATGATCCATCACGTCGAACAGCCGCTCGTTTACTTCGCTCTCGCGCCAGAAAAACCCCTGGCGGTCCTGCACCCATTCGAAGTAGCTGACCGTCACGCCGCCGGCATTTCCTAAAATATCCGGCACCGTGAAAATTCCCTTCGCATCAATGATCGCGTCAGCCTGCCACGTTGTCGGCCCGTTCGCGCCTTCGCACAAAATCCTCGCCTGCACCTGACTCGCATTTTTCGCCGTGATCTGATTTTCAATTGCCGCCGGAATGGCAATGTCGCAGGGCTGAAACAGCACAGCCGGCGAGGTCATCTTCGTTCCCCCGCCCGGGAAATCCTGCAGCACTTTTTTCTGCGTGTACACCCAGTCCATCACCTTCGGCACGTCGAAGCCCTTTTCGTTGTACAGACCTCCGCTGATGTCCGCCAGCCCGATGATTTTATAGCCGGCTTTGTGCATCAAGTCCGCGGCCATCGAGCCTACGTTGCCGAAACCCTGAACCGCCACGCGGCAGCCTTCTTTCTTCATGCCCAGCTTCGACAGGGCTTTGTCACAGCACATCATCACGCCGCGGCCCGTCGCTTCCCGCCTTCCGCGCGATCCGCCCAGCTCGATGGGCTTGCCGGTAACCACGGCCGTCGTCGCTTGTCCCACATGCATGGCGTAGGTATCCATGACCCAGGCCATGGTCTGTTCGCCCGTGCCGACATCCGGCGCGGGCACGTCCCGCTCCGGCCCCAACCAGTTCACAAGTTCTGCGGTGTAGCGCCGCGTCAGCCGCTCGAGTTCGCTCTTGGACATCTTTCGCGGGTCGCAGATCACCCCGCCTTTTGCACCGCCAAATGGAATGTTAACCACCGCGCATTTCCACGTCATCCACGTCGCCAGCGCGCGCACTTCGTCAATGGTCACGTCCGGGGCAAAGCGGATCCCGCCCTTCCCCGGCCCGCGCACCGTCGAATGCAGTACCCGGTAGCCGGTGAACACTTCGAGCTGCCCGTTGTCCATCCCCACGGGAATGTATAGGGTGATCTCTTTGCTGGGATATTTCAGATAGCGGTAAATTCCTTGTTCAAGGCCCAATTTGTTTGCGGCAACTTCAAAGCGTGCTTCGGCGTTCTGGTAGACAGTCATTTCTTCCGGTGCAGGCGCTTGCGACATGCGGAAATCTCCTTTGAAAGCGTGACCCCGCACTGGCCGGGGCCAACCGAGAATTCGCACTTCGGCCTGCGACGCATGCGCAGGCGAGATTTGAGAGGCCAAGGACGGTGAGTTTCGGCGGGCTACCCTGTTCCGTGCGACCGCGAAGCGGTCGACCCGCCGGAGCTGCCATTTGGCCGGGCCGCCAGTATACGAAGCTGCTTCTTCCGCCGCAAGACGTCACACCTTCTGGTGGAAGAAATGGTTTCGCGAGCAAACACGCCCTCGCGAAAGCGAGGCGCGGCAGGACAGAATTAAAACGGATTATTGCAGGCGAAACTGAAGTGTGACCGTCAGGTGCATGGGCACGGGTTTGCCGTCCAGAGTGGCCGGCTTGTACTTCCACTGACGCAACGCGTCCGTCGCCGCTTGATGGAGGAGCGTCGGTCCTGAAATCACTTTCATTGAAGTGACGCGGCCGTTCGCATCGATTAGCGCGTCGATTTTGACATCGCCTGAAACGTGCTGCATCCTGGCGAGTGACGAATAGACCGGCTGAACGGAGGAAATCATCTTTGCCGGGGTGACATCTCCACCCACCGCAAGCGGTGCTGCCGGCGCCGTTGGTTCTTTCACGCTGCCCGCCAGGAGTTCCCCGCCCGAGGAATCGCTGCCCGGCGTAATCTGTTCTCCATTCAATACAAGGCCGGGCTCCGCAGCTCCACTCTGTTGCGAGCTCGTGCCGCGATGGGCCTTCGGCGCCGCCAGATGGACCTCACCCAGGGCGGATTTCTTCGGCTCGACCTGTTGCAACACCAAGGGCTGCTGCTGGGCCGGCACGGGTTGTGTAGATTTCGGTGCCACCGGGACGTTCGTAGTCACCACAGGCGTCGATGCATTGCGCGGCGTCGCGATTTGTGAGTTCACAGCAGGAGAAGAAGCCACCGTTCGTGGCGGCACTGCCGCAAGATTGCTCGTCGGGGTGGTCCTTTGAGGAACCACGGCCGGTTGAGGCCGCAGCACATTCGCGGTGACTGCTGCTGCAGGCACGCTCGCCGATGTAACGAAATTATTTACGGAACCAGCTTGCGACCGCAAATACCAAGCGCCGCCACCAACCAGCAGGATCAAACCGGCAGCAACCGCGCCGATCAACATGCCTTTATTCGAACCGCGTGAAACCTTTTCTTCGCCGCCCTTCTTTTCGTCCCAGAGCAGGTCGCTCCCAAATGATGGGACTTTCACTTCGGGGACACTCTCAACTTCCGCAACCGCTAATGGCGCCACTATAGGTTCTGGAACTTCCGGCTTCTCCGCCGCACGCCTGGCCTTTTCCCTCTCGAGGAGTTCCTGCGTGGATGAAGGAGCGACGGTGTTGCGCGCGAGTGGTTCGAGCCAAGCGGGAATCTTCACACTTTCTTCATCCAGCGACGGCATCGGCACCGGCGGAATAGTTCTTGCCGGTAGCGCCAGCTTGAACGCGGCGTTATCGGCCGGCGCAGATTCGATTATCTTTGCGGTGGCATCCCACGTTTCCTTTTTCTCGACGGGAAGTTTGGCAGGCGGCTCTTGTAAGGTCTTTGCAGCAGGCGCGCCAGAGAACTGCATCGAGGATAATTGTTCCTGCAGCCGCGCAGTTTTCAGCCTCAACGCTTCCGTCGAACCGGTCGCGGGCTCCGGATTCTTCGGCGCTGGTGGCTGCGTTTGGATGCTTGGCTTCACGTACGACGTTTGCGGCAAAGTTGAGACGGACGCAGGGGGCGTCGCTGGAATGAGGATCGCCGGAGGGTCCGGCCTAGCGACAAGCGGTGCTGCCGGCACGGGCGCTTTGAGCGGCTTAACACTTACTTCGACTGGCTTCGGCATCACAGACCGTGCTTTAACGGCTTCCGAAGTGACGCTTGCCATGGGCATTTCGACCTTTGGTGCTGGTGGGGGCGGCGGCCCGATCCGGTCGTTTGGAAAACGCATACCCCAGAAGCCAACCACGGGTTCGGTGAATTCCAATTCCACGTAGCCGCTCACGTTGCGGTAGTTCTTCGATTTGACGACCTGGCAGACCACTTCTTTTTTTGTTTTTTCGTTGGTGACGAAAAGCAGTTGACCCGGCGCCACTGTCGATGCCAGACGGATGACCGCGCCATGCGAAAATACCAACACTGTTTTCGTGGTCTCGGAGAAGGGTTCACGCTTCTCGCTGCCCTCCACGGTGCGTGCGCCGTTCACCGTAACGGACACTTCGAGCGCCACCGGCTGCGGCCTGCTGGGCGAGGCGTCGGGAAGGGTGGACGTTCCGGGAGGATTCGCCGTAACAGTTCCCGGCGTTGCTGCGCTTACACCGGATTCTTTGACAATTGGAGGCATGAGGCGTTCGCTCACAAAAACAGAATTTCAGGTCAGGCCCTATCCGATCGGTAGGCCTCCCCCGTTCCACTATATGTTCTACTTTGTGCGAACTCGCCAGCCATAGTACGCGTGTACTAGCTGACACCTGTCCTTCGGGGCAGGCGGCGAGCTAGTTGAGCGGCGGCAGCGGACCTTTGAATTGCTCGTCGATTTCGACCTGATAGCCGGTGACGAGCTTGTTGGTTTCGTTGGCCATGCCGATGACGGCTTGGAGTTCCTGAAACATGGCGTCGGTCATGCCTTTCTTGCGCGCGGAAGCGGTGTGCGAGGCGATGCAGTAGTCGCAGTTGTTGGTGACGCTGACGGCAACGTACAGCAATTCTTTGGTGAGCGGATCGAGCGCGCCGGGCGCCATGATCTGTTTGATGCTTTCCCAGGTGCGCTTGAGCGTGACAGGATCCCGCGCAATAGCTTTCCAGAAATTATTGATCCAGTCGACTTTGCGCGTGGCCATGATGTCGTCAAAGACGGCGCGAACTTCCGGGCTCGCGTCGTGGTATTCAATCAAGCCGAGTGTCGCCATGGTACGCTCCATTTTTGGCTGAGCAGATTGCCGCACCCGAAATTAGCAGGAAGGGACGCTTGACGCCAGCGTGGAAGAATTGGAACGGCAACGATTTTTCTTGGAAGGCGCCAGGAGTTGGCATAAGGTACGCATGGTGCAGAACTGCCTTATTAAATCGATATAATAAGCGACTCCAGAAGGGCCTTGCGGGCCCATGGCGCGCGCAATTCTTCATTTCCAGGGAGGCGGAGGTGCCATGCAATCCAAAATGATCGCGTCGAAGAGAACCGTGCGCCTACTTTGCAGGTTGGCAGCGTTGCTGGTGTGTGCGTTTTGCTTGGGGAAGATTACCCCGGCGCAGACGGTACGCGTGGACACGACGCCGGCGCATGCGCTCAAGTTCGATCCGGACCAGGCGCTGGGCAGCTCGATGGACATATTGCCGACAAATTTGGTGGATAAAGTTTACAGCGAGCCGATTTTGCAAGAGTCGCTTTCGGCAGGCTGGGGACCGATCACTTACCGGCAGAACACGGAATTGACGATCGCGGCGTGGCACTGGAATGCCAATGGAACGTGGAGCGACGCGGCACACCAGAGCGGCTACTTCACAGGAAGCGCGGAGCCGAAGGAATTTCTGCGGCATTCCTATGGATATTCGCTGCCGCATCGCGGCAGGACGCGCAGCGATGCAGGAGAGCGCAAGTATTCGCGGCTGACGGACGGCGATACGGCGACTTACTGGAAGAGCAATCCATATCTCACGGAAAAATTCACCGGCGAAAGCGATGCGCTGCATCCGCAGTGGATTGTGATTGATTTCGAGACACCGCAGGAGATCAGCGCAATGCGGATCGCCTGGGCGAATCCTTATGCGAAGAAATATGCGGTGCAGTACTGGGTGGGCGAAGACGCGATGGGCAAGCCCACGGCCGGCGTGTGGGCGCTTTTTCCTGGCGGCGAGATGCAAGACGGAAAAGGCGGAATCGCTGCGCTGAGATTGGCGGACACGCCGATCAAGGCGCGATACCTGCGGATCTGGATGACAGAATCGTCGAATAGCTGTGATACGCACGGCGGCGATGATCCGCGGAACTGCGCGGGCTACGCGGTGAACGAAATCTACGCAGGAAATTTCACGGCCAACGGCGAGTTCATCGATTTGATTACGCACGCGCCGGGACAGAATCAGACAGCGACGATTGTTTCGTCGATCGATCCGTGGCACACGGCCGCTGACATCGAGCCGAGCCGGGATCAAACAGGATTTGATCTTTTTTTCACCAGCGGAATCACCAATAAATTGCCGGCGATGATTCCCGTAGCAATGCTGTACGGAACGCCGGAAGATTCTGCGGCGGAACTCGCGTATCTCGAGAAGCGCGGGTACGCGATCTCTTATGTGGAGATGGGGGAAGAGCCGGATGGAAAGAATACCGTGCCGGAGGATTACGCAGCACTCTATTTGCAGTGGGCGACGGCGCTGCATCGCGTCGATCCGAAATTGAGGCTCGGCGGGCCAGTGTTTGAAGGCGTGAATGAAGACATCAAGGTTTGGCCGGACGCGCAGGGACGAACGTCGTGGCTGGGGCGATTTATTGATTATTTGAAGGCGCACGGGAGAATGAGTGATCTTTCCTTCGTATCATTCGAGCACTACCCGTTTCCTCCGTGCGAAATCAATTGGCCGGATTTGTATCGCGAACCGGAGCTGGTGCGGCACATCCTGCGGGTGTGGCGCGAGGACGGTGTTCCGGAAAATGTGCCGCTGATGATTACGGAGAGCAATGTGTCGTGGGCGCTGGCGCAACCGATGGCGGACACGTTCGCGGCGCTGTGGCTGGCCGACAATGCGGGATCGTTTCTCGCGAATGCGGGAGCCGGCGGGGCCTTCTACCATTCGCCGATTCAGCCGGAGCCGCTGCGCTCAGGCTGCCACGGCTATAGCACGTACGGGAATTTCGTGGCCAACGAAAAGCTGGAGATTCAGCAGCACACTTCGCAATACTTCGCGAGCCAGACGATCAATCTGGAATGGGTGAAGCATGGCGCGGGTGTGCATCAGTTGTTCCCCGCGGAGGCGGATGTGAAAGATGACGCGGGACAGACGCTGGTGACGGCCTATGCAGTGAAGCGGCCGGACGGCGAATGGTCACTGATGATCGTTAATAAGGATCCGTCGAACGCGCACGCGGTGAAGATCGAACTTGCCGAAGCGGGCGGCAAGCAAGCGGGACATCTGGCAGGGCCGGTGAGGCTGGTGACGTTCGGCGCGGAGCAATATGTATGGCATGCGGAAGGACCGAAAAGTCATGCCGATCCGGATGGCCCGCCGGTGACGACCACGGTGAACGCGAAGAGCGGCCAGGCGTTCACGCTGCCGAAGGCGTCGGTGACGGTGATCCGAGGCAGAGTCGAGTGACCGGCGGCTGGCGGTAACGACAAATCCTTCACTGTGTGACCTCTTCTGCTCTATTCTTTCTTGGGCATGGATCAGGCGAATATTCTTATCATTGGCGGCGGTGTCGTCGGCTGCGCTATCGCCCGGGCCGTTTCCGAGCGCTGGCAGGATGTTTTTCTCGTCGAGCAATTTCCCAAGCTGGGCATGGCCACCAGCACGCGCAATAGCGGGGTAATCCACTCCGGCATCTACTATCCGAAAAATTCGTTGAAAGCACGCCACTGCGTCGAAGGCAACCGCCTCACGTACGAATTCTGCGCCAAGCACAACGTCCCCCATCGGCACACCGGAAAGCTCGTGGTCGCCGCCGACACGCATGAGGCGACGGAACTCCTCGCGCTGAAGAAGCGCGGGGAAGAAAATGGAGTCGAGGGCCTGCGCATCATCGGTCCTGTGGAGATTCACGCCCGCGAGCCATATATCAAAGGCGTCGCCGCCCTCGAGGTCCCTTCCACGGGTATTGTCTCCGCCGAAGAACTCGTTCACGCCCACGCTCGCATCGCAACAAATCAGGGAGCGAATATTGTTACGCGCGCGAAGGTAGTTTCGCTGGAGCCTTCTCACGAAATCATTCGTGTGGGCCTGCGCATCGGCGACGAAGAAGATTCACAAAGCGAAACCATCGAGGCGAAATGCGTTATCAACGCCGCGGGGCTTTTTGCCGATGAAGTTGCCGCACTCCTCGGGAATCGTTCGTGGCGCATTTATCCCGTTCGCGGCGAATACTGCGAAATCCGCGGCCCGCAATCCTTGCTGATCAACAGTCTTGTTTATCCGTTGCCGCACACCGATGGCCTCACCCTCGGCGTTCATTTCACCAAGACGCTTTGGGGAACCGTTCTCGTCGGCCCGACCGCAACTTATGTCGAAGGAAAAGATAATTACGAAAAAAATCGCCTGCCCATCGCGGAATTTGCGCGCAGCGCAAAAACACTTTTGCCGGAAATCGAAGAACGCGATTTGCAGCTTGGGTATTCTGGCCTGCGACCGAAGCTGGTTCCGCCCGGTGGAAAAGGCATCGCTGATTTCGTGATTGTGCGCGACCCCGCAGTTCCGCAGGCGATTCACCTCGTTGGCATCGAGTCGCCAGGGCTAACGGCGGCGCCATCGATTGCACAGCATGTTTCGCAGATGGTGGCGGAAATTCTCTAGGTCGAAAGAGGGGCACGGCATGCCGTGCCCCTACAAAGAAATTCGGTCGGTTGAAAAGGTTTATTCGACGATGATGCGAATGAATCTTTTCTTCCCCGCGCGGAGAAGAAAATCTGCAGGTTTGCTGAGGTCGATATCCTTGCGCGGATCATCGACAGTCACGCCGTCGATTTCCACGGCCTTTTGTTTGACGAGGCGCTCGGCTTCGCTGCGCGAGAGGGCGAAGTCGCATATGAAAAGAAGAGTAGAGATTCGCGTCGGCCCGCTGCGGGGCAGTCTTTTTACGGGCGATTCTTCCGGGGCTTGGCGGTCGCGGAAGACGCGTTGAAACTCTTCACCCGCTTTAGCCGCCGCTTCTCCACCGTGGAAGCCGGCGATCACTTCTTGCGCGAGGCGCATCTTTACATCCATTGGATGCATCTTGCCGCTGGACACTTCCTTCTTTATGGCTGCAATTTCGTCCGGCTTCCGGTCCGTCACCAGCTCGTAATAGGACCACATCAGATTGTCGGGGATTGACATCATTTTGCCGAACATTTCCCCTGGCGGTTCGGTGATGCCGACATAATTCCCGAAGCTCTTCGACATTTTGCGCTGGCCATCGAGACCGACGAGAATCGGCATGGTCATGCAGACTTGCGATTCCTGGCCGTATTCGCGCTGAATATCACGGCCCATTAACAAATTGAATTTTTGCTCCGTTGCGCCAAGCTCTACGTCCGCTTCGAGCACAACGGAATCGTAAGCCATGAGAAGAGGATAGAGCAGCTCGTGCATCGAGATAGGCAGCTGTTCTGTCAGGCGCTTGTGAAAATCCTCGCGCTCGAGCATGCGCGCCACGCGATACTTGGCGCAGAGCCGGACGACGTCGTAGCTCGTCAGCTTATCCAGCCATTCGCTGTTATGGCGAATCTCGGTTTTTTTGCGATCGAGAATCTTGAAAACCTGGTCGAGATAGGTTTTGGCGTTGGCGTTGACCTGTTCGCGGGAGAGGGGCGGGCGAGTTTCGGACTGGCCGGTAGGATCGCCGACCATGGCCGTGAAATCACCAATCAGGAAAACGGCCGTGTGGCCCATATCCTGGAAATGTTTTAGCTTGCGGATGACGACCGTGTGTCCGAGGTGAATATCCGGCGCGGTCGGATCGAGGCCGAGCTTCGCGCGCAGAGGTTTTCCGGTCTTCAGCGAGCGTTCCAGCTTGGCTTTCAATTCCTCTTCGCGGATGATTTCCGCGACGCCCTTTTTGAGGTAGGCGAGCTGTTCGGCGACGGGTTTGAATTTGGGCTGTACCATGGAATATTTTCAGCTGGTTCGAAGCACTCGGCGGCCTGCGATTTTAAATTTTCCTTCGAGCACGATGCGCACGGCTTCCGAATAGATACGGTGCTCTTCGCGCAAAATGCGCTCGGAAAGCGCCGCTTCCGTGTCCTCATCCTTTACCGGCACCACCGCTTGCAGCACGATGGGGCCCGCATCCAGATTCTCATCCACAAAATGTACCGTGCAGCCGGCAAGTTTCACACCATATTCGAGCGCCTGGCGCTGCGATTCCAGCCCGGGAAAAGAGGGCAGCAGCGACGGATGAATATTCAAGATGCGCTGCGGAAACGCCGCCACAAAGTACGGCGACAGCAGGCGCATGTAGCCCGCGAGACAGACCAGGTCGACCTTATACTCGTTCAAGACGGCAACGACCTGGCGGTCATAAGCTTCGCGCTCTAAACCCTTTGACGGAATGATACGCGTCGCGATCTTGCGTTCTTTCGCCCGGTCAATCCCAGGCGGGCCTTCACGGTTGCTGACGACAATGGCGATCTCGGCGTTGGGAATCCGCCCGGCTGTAACGCTATCGGCCAGCGCCTCGAAGTTGGACCCTCGCCCGCTCAAGAGCACGCCAATGCGCTTCTTCATAAACGCAAAACGTTAGCACAACCTCATGCAACGGCAAAATTCGCAGTCTTGAATGCCTGCGAAGGAATTTCATCGCAACGGCTCGCAGCTCGCGCTAAGATGCTGGACTCGCTGGTCGTCAATCCTGTTATGGGAGCGCTATTCGTGGTCAATCCCAAGCAGCCGCTGTGCGCAGTGGTCCTCACGTCGCTGATTCTCGCCGTTGCGGCAAACCCGGCTTCTGCGCAACGCAGCATTTCGCGTGACCCAGCCGAACCGCTACAGGGCAAACCACAGCCGAAGTTTCTGCCGCGGCCCGCTGGGGCCGTCACGCGCCAGTCCGTAGATGAAAAATCCATGCGCATCCTGATTGGAAAACTCGTGGCGTGCGGGACGCGCCTTACGCTTTCTTCGTGGACGGATCCGAAGCGCGGCGTGGGCTGCGCAAGGGATCATATTGCCGCGCGCTTCCGGGAAATAGCGAAAGATTCCAGGGGCAAGCTGCAGGTGGTGGTGGATAAGTTTCAATCTACCTCGGCGCGCACCTCAGAAAAACCGATTCCGCTAGAAAACGTCTACGCCATCCTTCCCGGAACCGACCCGAGACTTTCGAAAACTCTTTTCATCGTCTCTGGCCACTACGATTCACGGCCCTCCAACGTCATGGACCCGGAGGCCGACGCTCCGGGCGCCGACGACGATGCTTCCGGAACAGCGGTGAGCGTGGAATCGGCGCGCTTGCTGAGTAATGCGGGTGCGAACGGCCGCGGAGCCTATCGCGCCACGATACTTTTTGCCGCGGTCTCCGGCGAGGAGCAAGGCCTGCTCGGAAGCACGCATCTGCTCGAATGGGCCAAGCAGCAGGGTTACACGATCGGCGGGATGCTGGACGATGACATCGTGGGGGCCGATTCCGCTCCGGGGGCTCCGCATCGCGTGCGGCTCTTCTCCGGCAACGGCGAGTTGGACGATGCCGATTCGCCTTCGCGGGAATTAGCGCGAGCGATTGAAGAGATGGATGGCCGCGCGGCCATCCGCATGGTTTTTCGCATTGACCGCTACGGGCGCGGCGGCGATCACTATCCTTTCTACAAAGCCGGGCTGCCCGCCGTGCGCTTCACGGAACCGCTGGAGAATTACGAGCACCAACATCAGACACCGCGCACGCAAAACGGAATCGAATATGGAGATTTTGAAAAATATTTGAATTTCACGTTTATGGGTGATGTGGCCCGCGACAACGCGGAAGCGCTACGCCAGTTAGCACTGGCTCCGGCTCCGCCGGCAAATGCGAGCCTCACCGGAGCAGTCACGCCCGATGCCAAGGTTTCCTGGTCGGCGGAGGAAGATCCCGAGCGCGCTGGATTCGAAATTTTGTGGCGCGAGACGACCGATCTTCGCTGGCGGGTTAATGATTTTGTAGCTTCGGCGGGGGAAACAGTTTTGAAGGGCATTTCCACCGACAACCACTTCTTCGCCGTTCGCGCGGTCGGCAAGAACGGCGCGCGATCGATCGCGATTCCCACGGAAATCGAGCGCCGTCCACCGCCATTGCCGTCAGGCACTAAGCAGTAGTCGCTCAAACTCCATCACATATCTATCAAAAATGCTGATTTCGGAGGACATCTATTATTGAGCTTTAGTGCTGCGACGCGGCAGGGCGGTTGTTAACAACTTGGCCTGGCGGGGCGTCTTGTCAGGAGGTGCACGGAAAATCGAGCCGGTGGCCCCAGGGAGACCCCGCGATGACTCCAAAGCGATTGCGCACAGCGACCTACGGTTTGGTTGCCTGCTTCTTCACCATCTCCTCTTATCTGCTGGCCACAGTGGCCCGCCCTGTCTATTCCGGGCTCACGGCGCATGAATGGGGCACGTTTACGTCCGTCGCGGGCCGGGACGGTGGAGCAATGGAGTGGTTGCCGCTGGCCGGGCCGAAGGACCTGCCCGGCTTCGTGGAACACTTCCGCAATTCCGGCTTCAAGGTCGGACTGCGTGGCACCGTGCGGATGGAAACGCCGGTGCTCTACTTTTACGACTCGCGGGAAGAGACGGTGTCCGTCAAAGTCGCTCTTGCGAAAGGACTGATCACAGAGTGGTATCCGCACGCGAGCCGCGTGGGGCCGACGGGGAATCTTTTTGATGGGAGTCTTTACCAACAGCATGCGAACGGGAGCATTGCGTGGGATTCGGTCACGCTGGCGCCGAATGCAAGAACGGAACTCGCGCGCGAGAAAAAAGACAGCCGCTATTACGCCGCCCGAATGACTTCTTCGACGCCGCTTCGGGTGAAGACGACGACGGGCGAGCAGCAGGAAAAATTCCTGTTCTATCGCGGCGTTTCCCTCTTTTCTGTGCCGGTCTCAGCGAAAGTAACGAGCGAAGGCAAAGTACTCGTCGAAAACCGTGGGCAGGAAGAGATTCCAGGCACGATTCTATTCGAGCGGCGCGGCAACAAAGTGGGCTATCGCGTGGGAGGCACGGTGCGGGATAAGGGAACGCTAGAGCAGCCGGAGCTCACAGCGACGGCCGAGGATCTGGGCAGAGAGCTGGAAGGAATGCTGGTGGCGCAAGGCCTGTATCAGGACGAGGCGCATGCCATGATCGAAACGTGGCGCGATTCCTGGTTCGAAGAAGGCAGCCGGCTTTTGTACATCGTTCCCGAGAAATTCGTAAATGGCGTTCTGCCGCTCTCGATCACGCCTGCACCCACACAAACGGTGCGCGTCTTTGTCGGGCGGCTCGAACTTATCACGCCGGCGACAGAAAGGGCGGTGGAAAAGGCTTTTGCGGTTCACGACGGCGCGACGCTGGAAAAATACGGCCGCTTCCTGGAACCAATTTTGGAGACGATGATCGCAAGAGAATCGGATCCGGCGAAAATCCAGCAACTCCGCACGAATCTCGATACTTTTTACACTTTGGAAATTGCCAGAATACAACGCCGGGACTGAATTCCTGCGCATCGAGTCCCGCCGTACGACGATGATAGGGCGCGTGGAGGCTTCGCGCTCTAATGTTGCGGCGGCGCGGCGGGCTGAGCAAACGTGATGAAGTGGCCGCCGGGGTCCTGGACGCCGAATTCTTTCATGCCGTAAAAGGCAGTACGGACGGGCATGACGATTTTCACGTCTTTCATGGCCGCCAGCACGGCGTCGAAATTGTCCACCTCGATATAAAGATACGTGGGACCTTTTCTGGCCTCCGCGGCCATTGAGGGCGGCGCGTCTTTTTCCACGCTGGCATAAGTCTGGTACATCACTTCGGCGGCGCCCTTCTGAAAGGTCACAAATCCAATCTTGTTGCCATCGGGAACCTCGATGGTTTTCGTGAAGCCAAGGCGATCGACCCAGAAGGGCACGATCGGCTCAATCTCCTTCACGAGCAGGACCGGGGTGATTCTCTTGACGTTCATGGGCTTTTTTTCCTCCGTTCGAAGTGTGCTGGCAGAAACCAAACCGAGAAGCAGGGTGAAACCAGAAAGCACGATGAAAAGGATTCGCATGTTTGTTATTCTCCTTGCCTTTGCCAGTAGTCTCAATTAGACTAGTAAGATAGAGAAGCAGGCAACTCAAGTCAAGGAGTTTTTTTATGCCGCAGAAACCCCGGCGTCTCAAGGATCTGATCTCCATCGGCCCCGCGATGCTGCGCGACTTCGAGCTTCTTGGTATTCGCAGTGTGGCGGAGCTGGCGCGGCAGAATCCGCAGCAGCTGTATGAAAAACTTGGCCGCGTGGCGCGCCAGCACCATGACATCTGTGTTCTGGACGTGTTTCGCGCGGCGGTGGCACAGGCGCGCAATCCACGCCTGCCTGCGGAGCAATGCCAGTGGTGGTATTGGAGCCGCAAGAGGAAGGCCGGAGACAGCAGAGAAAGGTCAACGCCGAGACGCAGAGAACACTAAGGAACTTGGAGAGAGTGAGGAGAACGATGCGCGGCGCTAAGCGGCTACAACCGACGACGCCGGATCTGGTGCTGCTTAGCCTGCTGGCTGAACGGCCGATGCATGGTTATCAGGCGAACCTGGAGCTCGAGCGGCGCGAAGTGCGCGACTGGGCGGGGATTTCGCGGCCGCAGGTGTACTACTCGCTGGAAAAGCTCGCCCGCGCAGGGTTTATCCGTGCAGCCGAAAGTGCGGAGCCCGCTGCGGGACCCGATCGCAGCGTTTTCGAAACAACGGCGAGGGGCCGCCGCGCCCTGGCGAACGCTCTCGAACGCGAAGAGTGGGCGACACAGCGCGACCGTCCATCTTTTCTGACTTGGATCGCACTTTCGTGGCAGGCACGACCGGGCGTATTTCAGCGGCAGCTTGAACGGCGGCGAAAGTTTGTGCAGCAGGAACTCGTGCGCGAGAAAGAAATACTGCGCAGCATTCTGGAAGAAGTAGGTCACCCGTACCACGAGGCACTCTGGATGGTGAGCCACGTCATCGAGCAGTTCAAACTGGAGCAGAAGTGGCTGCGCAAGCTGACAAGAGAGCTGCCACGGCGCGCGCCAGCGCATCATCCCGCTTATGCGGAGGGCGGGGAAGGAGGGACCCGAAGTTAGCGGGCTTCTTGAACGGATTCATTGAACTAGATTTCTCGACGCGGGCCAACCTTCGCTTCGCGAAGGGAAGAAAAAGCCGGCCTGCTCCGCTCGGAATGACGATGTTGGCGTTTTTACGCAACCTGCTAAAGATTGAGTGTGCCGGAATAGCAGACGCGGGCCTTGCCCGAGTCGGCGCGCTCGATACGGCCGATGAGGAAGAATTTCTCGCGCCGGCGCTTCAGGTCAGCCTCGACGGATTTCACGTACTTTGGAGGCACAACAAGAATTATTCCGACGCCTAAATTGAACGACTGCAGTAGCTCATTGGTTTCGATCTTTCCGATTTTGGCAAGGAATTTGAAAATCAGCGGGACCGGCCAAGACGTCAGATCGATCTTCGCCTTTATGCCCGAGGGCAGCACTCGCGGCAAATTCCCCGGAATTCCACCGCCGGTGATGTGCGCCAGCGAGGAAACCCAACCGCGGGCGATGATATTTTTCAGCGCGGGCGCGTAGCACAAATGCGGCTTCAACAGCTCTGCGCCGATCTTATTGGCAACCTCCGCCACATACATCTCCGGCTTGAGCTTCGCCACATCAAAAACGAGCTTGCGCGCCAGCGAATATCCGTTGGTGTGGAGTCCCGCCGACGGCAAGGCAATCAGCGTATCGCCCGGCTTTACGGCTTTTCCGGTGAGCAGCTTGTTGCGCTCCACCACGCCAACGATAAAGCCCGCCACGTCGTATTCGCCGGGCGGATAAAACCCCGGCATCTCCGCGGTCTCTCCGCCGATGAGGGCACAACCTGCTTTGCGGCACGCGCGGCTCATGCCTTCCACGAGCTGTTCCACCACTTGCGGCTCGAGCTTTCCCATCGCCAAATAATCCAGAAAAAAGAGCGGCTCCGCGCCGTGCACCAAAATGTCGTTCACACAATGATTGACAAGGTCGCCGCCAACCGTCGAGTGCACGCCCATGGCCATCGCGATCTTCAACTTCGTTCCCACGCCATCGGCGCTCGATACCAGCACGGGCTCTTTCCATTTTTTCTTGTCCAGAGCAAAAAGCGCTCCGAAGCTTCCGATTCCTCCGAGCACCCCGCGTGTAAATGTCCGGCTGGCATGGTGCCGGATTCTCTGTTTCGCGTCGTCCGCGACCGCGGTGTTCACTCCAGCGTCGGCGTATTTCATGGGAGACCTGTTTGTTTTCATTTCCCGTACGGGCGCACGTAGCGGCCCGTCGTTCGGGTGTGGAAGAATTATCATCGCCGCCGCGGCGGGGTCGCGGCGTTCACTACAAAACGCGGTCGCCCTAGGGAATAAAGCTAAAACAACCGGAACAATCTTCTCCACCGCACGGTGCCCGGATGCACCAGTGCGTTGGCATACGCAAGAAACCGTTCGCGAATCTGCCCGCTGTCCCAAGCGCTCGGAGACGCGTCGAGAGACATGTAAATCATTACGGGCGTGCCGATGAGGTTCTTGCGCGGCATGCAGCCCCAAAACCGGCTGTCCAGCGAATTGCCGCGGTTGTCTCCCATCACGAAATAGCAGTTCTCCGGGACTGTATAGGGCAATTTGATGGTGGAGGCGGACGGGTCGGGAGGTTCCGTGCTCCCGAGCGTATAGGGTTCCACCAGCCTTTTCCCGTTGATCCACACGGATCCATCGTGAACATCGATGGTTTCACCCGGCAAACCAATAACCCGCTTCACGTAGTCGGGAAGGGTAGGATTGTAGGGCGGCTTGAAGATCACAATTTGCTGGCGCTGGGGATTTCGCCAGAGCGGCACGTGCCAGCCGGTGAACGGCACGCCCGCGTCGTATCCTATGCGGCTCATGATCAGATGATCGCCGATCAGAAGCGTGTTCTCCATCGAGCCGGAGGGAATCACGCGGGCCTGGCCGATCGTGCCGTTGATCAGTAAAAACACAAGCGCCACCCAGAACCACGCGATGATCTCGCTCTGAATGCGCTGGCGCATCGGCAGATTCGAGTCCTTCTCTTTACCTTTTTTCGTTGCGTCAGCTTTCATGTTCCACCGTTACGGGCCGCTCCGATGCCGCTGTGTCAACGGCCTTGCCATTCCTTCCATCGCCGGCTTTGCCGTTCGTGCCGCCCTCGCGCACCTCGAGCTGCACCAAGTCGGTCGGATACACGCCCGTGTAGCAGGACGTGCAGAACTTGCCTTCGGTGTCGCTCACGGCCTGCTTCAGTCCAGCCATGGAGAGGTAGCCCAGCGAATCGGCGCCGAGGAATTTGCAGATTTCCTCGGGCGTATTCGACGAGGCGATCAATTCTTCTTTCGTCGGCGTGTCCACACCGTAGTAGCAGGGCGAAATGGTCGGCGGGCAGCTGACGCGCACGTGCACTTCCTTGGCGCCCGCTTCGCGCACCATGCGCACGATTTTACGGCTGGTCGTGCCACGCACGATCGAATCATCCACGAGGACGATGCGCTGGCCTTCGATCAACCCGCGGATGGGATTCAGCTTCAGCTTGACGCCGAAGTTGCGAATCGCTTGCGATGGCTCAATAAACGTGCGGCCGATGTAGTGATTGCGAATCAAGCCCATGCGGAACGGGATTTTGGATTCGAGCGCGTAACCCACCGCGGCGGGGACGCCCGAATCCGGGACCGGCACGACGAGGTCCGCGTTCGCCGGATGCTCCTTTGCGAGCAAGCGGCCCAGCATCTCGCGGCTCTCATTCACAGAACGGCCGAAAATGATGCTGTCCGGCCGGGAAAAATAAACATGCTCGAAGATGCACTGCTGATGCTGCTTTTCCGGCGCGAAGCGGATGGACTCGATGCCCGACCGCGAAATGCGCACCATCTCGCCGGGCTCGATCTCGCGCACGTACTGCGCGTTCAGCAGATCGAACGCGCACGTTTCCGAGGCGACCAGCCAGGTATCCGCGCCACCATTTGTCGCGGGCAGCTTGCCTAGAACCAGCGGGCGGAAGCCGCGGGGGTCGCGCGCGGCATATAGCTCGTCCGATGTGAGGACCAGCAGCGAATACGCGCCTTCCACCTGATTCAGCGCATCGCCCAGCGCGCCGGAGAGATTGCGCGCCTGCGAACGCGCAATCAAATGCACGATTACTTCCGTGTCGCTGTTGGTCTGGAAAATTGAGCCACGGTGCTCAAGCTTCCTGCGCCAATCCACGGCATTCGTCAGATTGCCATTGTGGCCCAGCGCGACCTTGCCCTTGTTGCAGTCGATCATGATCGGCTGCGCGTTCAGCAGCGCTTTGTCGCCCGCCGTCGAATAGCGCGTGTGGCCGATCGCCAGATTGCCCGGCAATTTGGCCAGCACCCAGGGCTGGAAGATTTCTTCGACCTCACCCATGGCGCGATGGAGATGCAGCTCCGCACCGTCGCTCGAAACGATTCCCGCCGACTCTTGCCCGCGATGTTGCAGAGCGTACAAGCCGAGATAGGCGAGGTTCGATGCCTCGGGGTGGCCGAAGACGCCAAATACACCACATTCGTCGTGAAAATGATCGTCAGCGAAGACGAGATTTAGCTTCATTGCACCTTGACCGTGCGCTCGAGCGAACAGCCCCACGTGTCGCGCAGAGAATCGACCGACGAGTCGATGACGGCGCTCCCATTATATTCGATGCGAAAAGCACCGTCGTGAGTAACCTTGCCGATCTCGCGCGCTCCTACAGCGTATTGTCTCGCAGTATCGAGAACACGGGCAAGCGAAGTTGGCCGAACAGATACAACCGCACGGGCACCGCGTTCACCGAACACGGCGGCCTCCACCGGCTCTTCTTCATCGAGTATCACGTGTGCGCCAAGAAGGGGCACGGCATGCCGTGCCCCTACGGGAGCGAAACATGACTCCGCCAGCGTGACTGCAATGCCGCCGTCGCTGATATCGTGCGCGGATTGGACTGCGCCTTCGGCAGCGAGAGCGACAAGACAGTCTTGGAGGCGTTTTTCGGCGGCGAGGTCGATTGCGGGAGGTTCGCCTGAGACGATGCCGCCGATAGTCTTGGAGTATTCGGAGGAGGAAAATTCGCGTACGGAGAAAGCAGGGGATAAGAAAGATTCCTCGCTACCCTCCGAATGACGGGCGATAGGGTCCGGACGACGAATGGTACCGCTCGCGGCGTCGAGGAGGACGATGAGATCGCCTTCTTCGCGAAACGCTATTTTCAAAACATGAGACGCATCTTCGATTACGCCGAGCATGCCGATCACCGGCGTCGGGTAGATCGACTTGCCGAGGGTCTCGTTGTAAAAACTTACGTTTCCGCCCGTGATGGGAGTACCCAATTCGTTGCACGCCACGGTGAGCCCGTCGATTACCTCGCTGAACTGCCACATCACTTCGGGCTTCTCGGGGCTGCCGAAGTTCAGGCAATTCGTGGCTGCGATCGGCCGGGCCCCGCTGCACGCGACGTTGCGGGCCGCTTCCGCCACCGCGTGCATTGCGCCCAGGCGCGGGTTCAATTGGCACCAGCGGCCGTTGCCGTCCGTGGCCAGCGCCAGCGCCCGTTTCGTGCCTTTGATGCGCATTACCGCAGCGTCGCTCGCGCCCGGCACAGCCAGGGTGTTCGTCCGCACCATGGTGTCGTACTGCTCGGTGATCCAGCGCTTCGAAGCAATCGCTGGTGATGCGAGCAACTTCAGGAAATTCTGCGTGAGATTCGTGCCCTCCGTCGCAAACGTAAACCAGTCCGCCTCCGTCTCTTTTTTCAGCGGAGGCTGTGCGATCGGCCTTTGGTAGACCGGCCCCTCTTCCGCCAGCGGATGCGCAGGAATTTCTGCAACGACCTTGCCGTGGTCCTTCACGCGCAGTAAGCCGCCATCGGTCACCACTCCGACGACGACGGCATCGAGGCCCCACTTCTTGAAAACGTCGAGCACTTCGCGCTCGCGGCCTTTTTCAGCCACGAGAAGCATGCGCTCCTGCGATTCGCTGAGCATGATTTCGTACGGGGTCATACCGGTTTCGCGCTGCGGCACTCTTGCGAGGTCCATCTCGATTCCCGTTCCGCCGCGCGAAGCCATCTCTGTTGTCGAGCACGTCAGCCCCGCGGCGCCCATGTCCTGAATCGCGACGATCGCGCCCGTCTGCATCGCTTCGAGGCAGGCTTCCAGCAGAAGCTTTTCCACGAATGGGTCGCCGACCTGAACATTCGGCCGCTTCTGCTGCGACTCCTCGGTGAACTCCGCCGACGCCAGCAGGGAAGCGCCGTGAATTCCATCGCGCCCCGTCTTCGCGCCTACATAAATCACGGGATTGCCAGTGCCGCGCGCCTTGGCAAAGAACAGGTCTTCTTTCTTCGCGATGCCGAGGGCGAGCGCGTTTACCAGCGGGTTTTGCGAGTAGCTGGGTTCGAAGCACACTTCTCCGCCCACCGTTGGCACGCCAAAACAATTTCCGTAGTGCGCGATGCCGCGAATCACGCCGTCGAGAATGCGGCGATTCTTGGCCGAGTCTTCGGGGGTCGTGTATTTGCTCGGCGCGATTTCACCGAAGCGGAGTGAATCGAGCACGGCAATCGGCCGCGCCCCCATGGTGAAAATATCGCGCAGGATTCCGCCCACGCCTGTCGCCGCGCCCTGGAACGGTTCCACAAAACTCGGATGATTGTGCGATTCGATCTTGAAGGCCGCGACGAGACCAACGCCGATGTCCACAATCCCAGCGTTTTCGCCCGGACCCTGCACGACGAGCTTCCCGCGTGTCGGCAAGCGCTTCAAATGTACCTTGCTCGATTTGTAGGAGCAGTGCTCGCTCCACATCACGCTGAAGATTCCAAGTTCCGTGATGTTCGGTTCGCGCCCGAGGATCTGTTTCACCCGAGCGTATTCTTCGGCGGTGAGGCCGTGTTCGGAGGCAATTTCAGGAGTTACCTTGATTTCTGCACTCGCCGTTGCCATTTCCGCCGCCTAAACTCGTAGGGGCGCAGCATGCTGCGACCCCACACAGACGCAAACCGCCCCGAATAGAGTCGGGGCGCTACCATTCATGCTGTTGCCTTTGCCGTGCTGACCAAAGCTTCGACCATAGACCGGAAAATGACGAGGCCGTCGGCGGAATCGAGTGCGGATTCTACGGCACGCTCGGGATGGGGCATCAACCCAGCGACGTTGCGCTCGCGGTTGCAGATTCCGGCGATGTTAGCCATCGAGCCGTTGGGATTCCCGGCCGCATCGTCGCGGCCGTCGGGCGTGGTGTAGCGGAAAATCACCTGGCGATTCTTCTCCATCTCCGCCAACGTCGCTTCATCGCAGTTGTAGTTGCCGTCGTTGTGGGCGATTGGAATCTTGAGGACTTGCTCTCGTTTCGCGGCGCTTGTAAAAGGCGTATTGGTCTGCTCGACGCGGATGTGAATGTGGCGGCAGATGTAGCGCAGGCCAACGTTGCGCATCATCGCTCCCGGTAGCAGCCCCGCTTCCAGCAAAATCTGGAAGCCATTGCAGATGCCCAAGACCATGCCGCCGTTTTTTGCGAATTTCTCGATCGAATTCATCACCGGAGAAAACCGCGCAATCGCGCCCGTCCGCAGATAATCGCCGAACGCGAATCCACCGGGCAAGATGATGGCGTCGCAATTGGCCAGATTTTCCGATTGATGCCAGATGAATTCGACCGGCTTCTTGAGGACATTCCCAATGGCGTAAAACGCGTCGTGGTCGCAATTGGAACCGGGGAAAACGACAACTCCAAATTTCATGCGGCGTGGACTCCGTGGAGCATTTTGGGAATTTGTATTTTAGCACACGCGACGGAGTGCCGCTCATGTAGAGGGAAGATATCTCTCGGCCTTTCAGCGCCGCCGCACCTTCTTCGCTGCGCGCCGCGGCTTTGACTTTTTCCTGGGACGAGCTGTCTTCTTCGGCTTCTCCGCTGCCGCCAGGTCGCGGCGCTTCTTGGCGGCCCAGCCGGGCTTGTTGGCCTGCCGTCCGCGCGCGATGCCCAATGCATCTGGCGGCACATTTTCCGTGAGTGTCGAGCCTGCGGCGACGTAGGCACCGTCGCCGACGCGGAGCGGGGCGACCAGCGTGGAATCACTGCCGATGAAGACGCGATTGCCGATTGTCGTGGGGTACTTGTGAAACCCATCGTAATTGCAGGTAATGGTGCCCGCGCCGATATTCGTCTTCGCGCCGATCTTCGTGTCGCCCAGGTAAGTTAGGTGCATGGCCTTGGTGCCTTCGCCGACCGTGCTCCTTTTTAGTTCCACGAAATTCCCAACCCGCGCACCGGCCTTCAAGTGATTGTGCGGCCGCAGCCGCGCGAAGGGCCCGATGATCACGCGGTCGTCCAGGCGGCTTTGCGCCACCACACAGTGCGGCTCGACCGTTACGTCATCGCCGAGGAGTGCGTCGCTCAGCACACTCCCGGTGCGAATCGTGCATCGTGCACCAATCTTCGTCTTTCCGAGCAACTGCACGCACGGCTCGATCACCGTGTCCTCGCCCGCCGTCACGTCCGGATCGACCAACACCGTCTCCGGCAACTGAATCGTCACTCCGTCGTTCAGCAGTGCCGCGCGCTTCCATTCGCGGAAGGTGCGATCAATCTCGGCCAAGTCGGAGCGTGTGTTACACCCGAGGGCTTCCTGCGCGTCGCCAGCTACCTGCGCCAACACGGTTTCACCTTTCCCAGCCATCGCGGCAATTGCATCCGTCAAGTAAAGTTCACGGTGTTTGTTGTTCGGTTTCACCTGCGCCAGCGCAGGCCACAACCGTTCCAGCGTAAAGCAATAGATGCTGGAGTTGATCTCGTTGAGTTCGCGCTGTTCCTCGGTGAGCTGCGATTCTTCGACAATCGCAGAGACGTTCGCCCCCGACTTGCGCACGATCCTGCCGTACCCACTCGGGTCCGCCAGCACTGCGGTAAGAATCGTCGCCGCGGCATTTCCCGAGCGGTGCGCCGCGACCAGCGCTTTCAGCGTTTCCGTCCGTACCAGCGGCGCATCTCCAGGCAAAACAACGGCAAGCTTTGCGTTGCCAAGCGCCCGCCGCGCCACCTGTATGGCGTGGCCTGTTCCATGCTGCGGCTGCTGCAACACTATCTCCACGCCTAACGGCTCCACCACGGGCGCTACCTGTTCCGCCTGGTGCCCGACCACAACGACTGTCTTCTTCGCCTTCAGCGGTGCGCACGCGCGCAAGACGTGTTCGACGAGCGTGCGCCCGCCCGCACGGTGCAGCACTTTGGCGAAGCGCGATTTCAGCCGCGTGCCCTTCCCCGCGGCAAGAATTACGATAGCGAGATCGTTGGCAGGCATAGGTTCCTGCCCATTCTGCGGGAGGCTCGCAGATTTCGCAATCTAGCTATTTCTTTGACTCGCTGAATGACTAACCTGGAAGCTAATCCGCAGCGGGGGCGGACAACAGTGTGGCGAAGGGGGCGCGTTCCTCGGTGTGGGAAGTATCTTCCGTCGTGATGGTCCAAAGGGACGGGTCGGTCAGCAGCTGGCTGACAAGCTGGGTATGCAGGGCGTGGCCAGCCTTGTGCGCCTCGACGCGCGCCAGCAGTGGTAGTCCCGCCAGCGCCAAGTCGCCGATTAGATCGAGCGCCTTGTGCCGGCCAAATTCGTCCGGAAACCGTAGAGGCCCGTTCATGACGCCGTCTTTGGTCAGCACGATGGCGTTTTCGAGCGATCCACCGCGGATCAGGCCCATTTCACGCAGCGGCTCGATGTCGCGTTCGAAACAGAACGTTCGCGCCCTCGCAAGCAGTTGACGGAAGGTCTCCGGGCTGACCACCAGTTCCACTTCCTGCTGCCCGACTAGAGGGTGCGGAAAATCCACATAGCAACGTACGCGAAATTCGTCCGCCGGATAAATTCCAATACGTCTGTCGCCTTCCACCACTTCCAGCGGCTTCAACACTTTCAAATAGCGCCGCTTTCTACGCAACTTGCGAACACCCGCATGCTCGAGCATTTGCATGAACGGCTCGGCCGAGCCATCCAGGATCGGGACTTCGATCGAATCAATTTCGATATAGATGTTGTCGATCCCGCAGGAATAGATTGCCGCCAGCAGGTGCTCCGTAGTTGAAAGCAGCACGCCCTGCTTCATCAAGCTGGTCGCGTAGCTCACGCGCGCGACGTTGTGCCCCTGCGCCTCAATGGGGAAATCATCCAGGTCATTGCGGCGAAAAACGATCCCAGTATCGGCCGGCGCAGGCAGCAATCGCACGTGTCCGAACACACCGGTGTGCAGGCCCACCCCATCCGCCCGGGCTTCTCTTGCGATGGTCGTCTGGAACATGGTTCTTGGCCAAACATAGCATTCTGTAGGCCAGTTCATTTCCACTTTTCTCTCATATTTTCAACTACTTACAAACACAAGGAATCACCTGTGGAACGCCCATGTGGTTATTGTGCAACAACTCGCCGCTTACTTGTGTCTCTTTCCCGTTTCAGCACTATATCGTAACCTTGTCCCTCTGGAAGCTTCCCTTCTCTTTCCTCCCGCGTCCCACCTATTGGCAATGGTATAATTGTCTCTTGAGTTCGAGGATAGGTGGGACATGAATCGAGCCGTGCGTATCGTTCTTTTTTCCGCATCCGTAGCCATCTTCTGTTACGCCGGACTCGGCCATGTCCTTGGCCGCACGCCTGACGACAAGTCCTACAAATCGATGCTGGTCTACAGCGAAGTTCTGCAAAAGATCCAGCAGGACTATGTCGACGAGCCGAACATGCATCTCGTCACGGCGGGGTCGCTCCGTGGCTTGCTCGAATCTCTGGACGCCGAATCCAGCTACCTTACGCCTCGCGAATATACGGAGTACAAACAGAAGCTCCAGAATGCCGGCACAGGCGAAAGCGGGCTTACGATCAGCAAGCGCTTTGGCTACGTCATCGCGATTTCCGTCCTGCCGGAAAGCCCAGCAGAAAAAGCCGGCATTCACAGCGGCGACATCTTCGAATCCATCGGGGGCTTCACGACGCGCGATATGTCGGTGGGCCAGGCCTTGAATCTTCTCACGGGGCAGCCTGGAAGCGGAGTCAAGGTGTCCGTCATCCGCCGGGGTAAGGCGCAGCCCGAAGAAGTGGATCTGGTCCGCCAAAAACTCGCACCCGCTAAGATCAACAGCCAGAAGGCCGATCCAGACGTACTTGTTCTTCGTTTGCCCTCGCTCGACCCCGGCCGAGCTGAGGATGTCCGCAACCGCCTCCTCGACGCCGAAAAGCAGGGCCTTCGCAAAGTTATATTGGATGTTCGTGAGTGCGGCCGAGGCCCGGTCTCCGAGGCCATTTCCGTGGCGCGGCTATTTGTTTCCTCCGGAACACTGGCGACGCTGCGCGGGCAAACTGTCTCCACCCAGGTTTTCTCCGCTGATCCAAGCAAGGTGGTCTGGAAGAATCCTGTATCGGTGTTGACGGATGGCACGACCTCGGGCGCCGCGGAAGTGCTGGCATCGGCAATCGTCGCGAATCACCGCGGGGATGTCGTTGGCGAACGCACCTTCGGCCTCGCTTCCGAACAAAAATTGATCACGATGGATGATGGCGCGGCTTTGATCCTCACTGTCGCCAACTACTACAACCCCGGTGGCAAGTCGATTCTTGAGGAGGGCGTGATCCCCACCGAAGTTGTGCGCGCAGCATCAGTCGACGAAGGCGACACGGGCGATGAATACGCTACCGCCCCGGAGACACAAAAGGAGCCCGCTGCCGGGCCGCGCCCGCTTTCTCCGGAGGATCCAATCTTCCGCAAGGCACTCGAACTTCTGAAGACGCCCACAAAGAAAGCGGCTTAGGAATTGGTGAACGGCCGGGCCCGATTCGCTCCCCAAACCAGCCGTCGATTTCATCCCTGCAAGAAGAATCCAGACAAATTTTGTTCTGCGCGTTTGTTAACGCGAATCGCGTTCCTTCTCATGTTGGCCGCTTCTATTGCTGGCTGCAAGAAGCCCCGCGAGCGCCCACGCGCCGCGGAGATCCATGCGATCTCACGCGAACTCGCTGCGGCGGCAGGCAAGGCGGCGCCTCCCGGCTCGGACATTCGAAACCAATTTCTTGCGTCCGACGAAGCTCCAGAAAGAACAGATCAGCTCGACATCACCTTTCCTCCGGTAGAGCCGCCAACACCCGAACGCGCGGCGGTTGTGCGTTTGCTCCAATCGCTTGCTGTGGTCGCAACTCGCCACGGCCTTACTCAGGATGCTCCATCCGAAAGCCGGGAAGGGATTCTTTTCAATTATCGCCACGCGGGCCTTGCAACTCAGACGGTTCACATTCATTCAGGGCCATTCAGCGCAATCCACGACACTTCGCCCTCGTCCCAATCCCCCGGCGCAAAGCTGGCAATCATTCTTGACGACCTGGGAAACGATCGCGGAGCCGCCGAAGTGATCTTTGCCTTGCCTTATCCGCTGACAATTTCCGTGCTGCCGAATCATCCATATTCCGTCGAAATCGCGGAAGAAGCCCATCGTCGTGGCTATCAAGTCCTGCTCCATCTCCCCATGCAATCCGTCGGCAACGAGAAGGCAGAGACGCAGGAATTGCGTCCGGGCATGTCCGAAAGTGACGTGACTCTGCTCGTCGATCAAATGTTTCAGGCTGTTCCCTTTGCGGTGGGCGTGAACAATCACCAGGGTTCGCAGGCCACCTCCGACTCTGCGCTCATGTCCGAGTTAATGCCCGTTTTGCGTGACCGCCAGCTCTTCTACATCGACAGCCGTACAACTGCCACGACCGTCGCTTATGACATCGCTCGCGAGGGCGGGGTGCGTTCCGCGTTTCGAAACGTCCCGTTTCTCGACGATGTCGCGAAGGTAGCTGCCGTCCGCAAGCAGCTCGAGCTGGCGCTGCGCGGCGCCCGCGATAAAGGGGAAGCCGTGGCCATCGGCCACCCGCATCCCGCCACGCTGCAGGCTTTGGGCGAGGTGCTGCCCCGCGCTGCGGCACAAGGCGTGCACCTCGTCTTCGCCTCGGACCTCGTCCACTGAAAGTTATGCCTTGTCGGCCGCCTGATCTGTTGTCGCCTTGGCGGGAAATAGTCTGTGGAAAACATAGAAGAAAACTGCCAGAACGAGGAAATCGAGGACACTGGCTTCCGGGCCGGCAGTGCCACCCGTGAGCCAAGCGGGGCCCTGTAGTGTCGCATTCGAAAGGTGGCCGGGAAAGATCATGCCGCTGTCCGGAACGGAATACAGAAATGTCTCGGCAAAATCAAAACTCGCGTGCATTCCCACTGCGAACCATAAACTTCCGGTTCGGCGCAACGTCAGGCACCAGAAGAGTCCGCTCATGACCACACCCGCCACTCCAACCAAACTCTCACCCTTATTCGTGGCGTGCATCACGCCAAAAATTATGGATAGCACGATGGCTGTCGGCCAAAAACCCAGGCCTTGTCCCATTGTGAATTGCACATAGCCGCGGAACGCAAATTCCTCGTAAAATCCGACCACCAAGAAGAATGCCGCCCAGAAAATCGCCCATCGCCAGAGATCACTTCCATGAATTGCCAGCTCGCCGAAGCGGTAAGCTCCCAGCGCTGCAACCGTTCCCAATACCATGCTGATTTCCACTAGTCCGAACAGCACCCCTTGGCAAAACAGTTTTCCGAAAGCCGCGCGGCCCGGCAGCCCGTATTCTCCGAACGCTCGCCCCTCGAGCCGGGACATCACCAACGCCGCAAAGAAAGCGCTGATCAGATCAATGCTTTCTCCAAGCATCATGCCATTTGGCAGTGAAGAGTACGCTCCACTCGGAAGGATCAACCGCGCAACCCATTGCAACGCATAGCCAATCACTTGACCCAGCGCCACGTAGAGACACAACCGCAGAAAAATGAAGGGAAGGGATGGACCCCGGAAAAGATTGGCGGTCGAAGGAGCTTTGAGAATTGCCTCGCACCCTCGTACTTCTTCCAATCCTAGCTTCGCTGGTTCAATCATCGCTGCCGCACTCTATCACGGCAGCAAAGCATCTTCGGCCAGGACTCTTCTCATTGTGTTCTCTTGAAACTGGCGGCTGTGCTTACGCGCGGATGGTTCGCGTCTTCACCGGGCTTACGGCGTGAGCTTAGTTTCCGCAGCTCCCACAATTCGGCGGTTCTTCTTCTCTTGGACGAAAACTACCGCCCGCAAGTTATCTCGCTTCCAGCCTTGAGCAAAGGAAACGTTTGCCTCACCAGTGAACGAGGTCTCCGGATCTTTCGCATTCGCTACACCGAGCTTCCGCAACGTCCGCACGACTGCGGCATGGTGCAAATCCTCGCCCGCATTTTCCCCGCGCGTTACCACGGAATGCAGTCCGGTCTCCGTGATGGCGAGCCACACTTCGGACGTATCGTCCGCGTTCTCACCCACAAGTTTTCCCACGCGTACGACGAATCGTTGGTTGTCGTTGTTGGATTTTGCAGGGGCCACGCTGACTTCCGTCTTCGCTTTCCCAGCCAACTCCTTGATTACGCGCTTCGCCTCAGCTTCCCGGCTGCCGATGAATTCCGTCCGCCCGTCCACCACCATCTGCGGCGTATAGACGCTTCCGTTGCGAAATTCCAAGGCATAACTCTCCTGCCGCTCCGTCCATTGCCGCGACGAGAAGGGATCCCTCCACCCCAGCTGATCCCAGTAATCCACGTGCTCTTCCAATGCGACGATCTCCTCGTTCTCAGGCCACTGCCGGGCGGCCATTCTTATGAGCAAAGCATCGGCCGGCGGACAACTCGAGCACCCTTCCGAAGTAAACAACTCCACAACCACGGGACTTGGACTCGCAGGGGATTTTGCCCGTGCCCCGGCGATCTTCTCGGTGTGGCGCAAAATTGCTCCCACAGCGACGAACGAGATAGCCAGCAACGCGGACGCGGTCAGCAAATGCCTCATCCAACTCGCCTCCCCATAAGAGATTCGATGCTTTGGCCAGAAGGATGGTCTCTGATTCTGTTCTGCTGAATTCGATTGGCTCGACATAACCACTATGCTATGGTTAACCGGTTATCGAACGGTGCCATAGGAACTTGTATTTGTTTTCATAGGAGGCTCTCACGGCACCTGTTAAGCTCAACTTACATCTCCTCGGTGGCCGTCTTGCCATCGATTTCGCCAACTCCGCCACCCTCTCTGACACCCACAATTGGGAGGACTTCATCCGGTTCCTCGAAGCCTCCCGCGTTGTCTCTCCAGAACGAAGTGCTCAACTCCTCATCCTTCCCCAGAGTGATCCGCAGGCTGCCGATACCCTGCTCTCCCGCACAGCGCGCCTCCGTGAAGCACTTCGCGAGATTTTCGGCGCCGTGGTTCGAAAGGAAAAAGTTGCCCGCGAATGGGTTGAACCGGTGAACGAAATTCTTCGCATTACCGAAGGGCACGACGAACTCGTTTGGGATAACGGGCAGTGGCGACTGGAATTCATCGCCCGGGAAGGCGGCCTCGAGTGGCTGCTCGCCGCGATCGCCCGGTCTGCCGCGGAAATTCTCGTCGAAGGGCCTGCCGCTCGACTCCGGCTCTGTGCCAATCCTGCCTGCGGTCTTTTCTTTTCCGACATGTCGCGCACACGGCGACGCCGCTGGTGCTCGATGGCTCTCTGCGGCAATCGTCACAAGGTCGCAGCATTCGCTCGCCGGCATTCTTCGCGCCGCCGCGAAGCTTGATGGAACGGCCGGGGCGCTTTTTACCCATCTATTTGACATATTTTGGTGGCTCGCCCTTGGACCACGGGTCATAGGTGTGCGCAAACACCAGGCGGTCTGCCAACGGCGGGTGACTATACAACCAGAAAGTGATAAATGCCGGGGGATTCGGGTCCGAAAGATCCACTTCGCCCATCACCTGAAACGCGTGTGCCGCGACCTCCGGTGAATCCGGCACAATGCCGTGGATCACTTCCAGGCCGTAGACGTCCGCGGCGTGCTCTTGCATCCGGCTGAACCCGTTGATCAGCGGGGATGCCGCGAAGATCACCACCTGCAGCAGCAACAGGAATAACGCGAGCGACGCCCAATCCTCGGGCCCGTAGATTCGCCAATCCCTGGCCCAGCGGTCGAGCGCCCAGTGCATTCCCCGGAATCCCGCATAAAACGTTACAAGCAGAAGCGCAGCAAAAAAGATAAAACCGTCGCGGATGTGTCCCAGCTTGTAGTGACCCGCTTCATGCCCGAATATGAAAAGCGTCTCTGGAGTTGTCGTCTTCTGAATGGTTGTGTCCCATACCACGACGCGTTTCGAGGCGCCGAATCCCGTCACGTACGCGTTGATCCGGTTGGTTTTTTCGCTCGCCTGCATCAGGAACATTCGTTCCCGCGGGATTTGCAGCCCGGCTCGCTGCACCACTTTCTCGATTTCCGTGACCAATTCAGGATGTTTTGCATCGAGGGGTTCGAACTTATTGAACAATGGATCAATGAACCAAGGGCTGACGAAAACGATTACGAATATGATGGGCAGTGACGCGAACCAGAAATAAAGCCACCATCGCCGCGGACTGCGGCGCATTACCGCGTAAAGGATCACCACCAGGATGACCGCGAAAGCAGTTCCCAGAAGCTCGGCTTTGGCCCAATCCCACATCCACGAACCCCACCGCTGCACGGATTGTTCGTAACGCAGCGAGAGGGAATGTCCATACAACCGCAGCGGCAGGTCCAGCACATCCAGCGTCAGCACGAGCACTGGGATGTACACCAATCCCTGCAGAAACCGGCTGCCGCTAAGATTCTCGGCGAAGTCGCGGAACTTCGCGGCCACGCCCAGCTTCAAGACCAGAATCATGACCAGGACGTCGAAAAAGGACATTACAAAGTACAACGTGTATCCGGCGCGAGAATAAGCGATCGCCTTTTCGTAGCGATCCTGCGAAAGCGTGTATTTTTCGGTTTCTGTCTTCTGGGGAGTTGCCGGAGCAGCCAGCGGCGTTGCATCCCTCTGATCGAGAATACGTTCCGCCCGCGGAGTTGCCGGGGGCGTCCCTTTTGCCGGTGGCGCTTGCGCGAATCCATCTGCACAAGCCGCGGCACACAAAAATATGCACAAAATCAACGTGAAACGGTGAACCCTAGCGCACCGCTCCATACTCCCTCCCCGCACTCGCCTTCGAGGATTGCCGATGCGGCCCATGATTCTCGCGCCTGCGCCGCGCAGTATGCAGCACCTTGTTTCCCGGCGCAACAGCTCTTGCTATGTCTTCTTTCGGGTCCGAACAGAGATTTCCTTGGCGGCCGAAAAGGGCCTCAACGTCCACAGCCTGCGATAGGGTTGCGCGCAGCGTCTTTTTCCGCCATTGCTTCATTCGCCGCGCAAATCCGCAATGGAATTGCCAGCAGGTTCCCGCAGGGCGTATTCTTCCATTTGACCCAGCCGATCCTTACGTGAGGAATACCTCCATGCCGCACCGGATCTCATGGCGCGTTGTCCTGCCGGCCGCTTTGACGGCCACACTGTTTTCCTTTCCTGCCTCCGGGCAATCGCAGGACCAGCAAACTCCCTCGGTCGCAGAAGCCGCTCGCCGCGCCCGCGAGCAAAAGAAAAAAACCGAAAAGCCTGGGCGCGTCATCGATGATGACAATTTGAAACCCTCCGACCCAACGGGTCCGCCCGACTTGCAGACAGCCAAGGCCTGGGATCCCGGGGCCGCGGCAGCCCCCGCTGCTCCAGCAACTCCCGCCGCTGAGGCCACACCGAACGAGAAAAAAGAGTCTGCCGGCAACGCGGCCGAAGCAGCCAGCATGAAAACACAGCTCGAAGAATTAGAAAAGGAACTGGACCTTCTCCGGCGCGAACTCCCGCTCGAGCGAGACAATTATTATTCGAAAGCCGACTACGCGCGCGATACCGAGGGTAAGTCCAAACTCGACGCGCTGCAGCAGCAGCTCACGGACAAGCAGCAAGACGTAGATGCTTTGAAGACCCGCCTCGCCGCCATGCTGGAGCAGCTGCCACACGAGCAGCCTGCTTCCCCTGAGAACAACCAAAAGCCGGCCACACCGCCTCAGCCGTAAGTCATCCAACCGAGGCCTTCACGTCCGCGTCGTGGCCGATTCCGCCCCTGCCTTGAGTGCGAGCCGGATCGCCTGCTATGGCTTTCCGCGAACTAGGTGAGGCCGGGGCTTTACCTGGGTTCCAGCACCAACGGCAACCCATTCTTCGGATTCCCGATGATGACCACCTTTGCATTCGTGCTTACCGCCAGCTTCTCCGTCGCCTCGATGCCTTTCCACTCCAGCAGTTGCGGGCTGATCCCCATCGCCACGATCTTCTGAAAATCCGCGATTCCCTGCGCTTCGATCCGCTTCCGCTCCGCCTCCTGCTTCTCTTTCTGGAGGATGAAGCTCATACGCAGCGCATCCTGCTCCGCCTGTTGCTTGGCTTCGATGGAGCCCTTCAGCATCGCCGGCAACTGCACATCTCGCAGCAGCACGTTTTCCACGATTACGCCGCGGGAGGCGAGTTGCTTCGTCAACTCGTCTTGAATCTGCTGTTGCACGAGTTCCCGGGCATTGGTGTACAGCGCGTTGGCAGTGTGCGCGGAAGTCGATGCGCGAATGGCAGCCCGCAATGTTGGCTCTACGATCTTTTCCGCGTAGTCCGCGCCAACCGTCTGGTACACCTGCGCAGCCATCGACTTGTCCAGACGGAATAGCAGTGAAGTGTCCAGCGCCAGGATCAATCCTTCATTCGACGGCACGTTCGCGCTTTCTTTCACCGACTGTGTTTGAATCGAGAGCTTCTGCACCGCCTTCAGAGGATTGATCAGGTGAATGCCCTCCGGCAAGGTTTCTCCGGTGACCCTCCCGAAGAGCGTCAACACGCCCACGTTTCCCGTGGGAATCGACGTGATACTCGCCATCAGCAGAAAGAAAATCACGATCGCCGCCGCAATCCATAGAATCTTCATACCTGCACCCCGCAAGCTGGGCATCGCTGGCATTCCCCCTCCTCCCAAATCAAATCCTCCGCGTGTCACATTCGCCATTTTTCCCTCCGTGTCGCGGCTGGCAAGCCGCCGCTTCCGCAACCATACCACAAGATATTGTATATATTTCTCTTGACACCACAGGCTTCTCGCTGCAATATCCGCGCCAACACATTCGCTTGCCCTGAACGTTTTCCGCTAAGGGCTTTGGCCAGCAAGGGGAGCTTCGTGCTGCGCCGCGTGGCACACGCAAAGCGCACTGGCCGCAAGGAGTCACACATGCAGTACATGCCCGGCTCCACCGTGCAGTGCATTAATCCGAATTGTGAAGCGCGCGGCCACTGGCTCCGCGCCGACGTGGTCCGCAGTGAGCTCTGCCCCTCGTGCGGCGATGCCCTGCGACACGTGCCTCCGCCGCTCGCTCCGCGCTTCCGCATGCGCCCACGCCCTCTCGTGGGCCATCGGCCGCCCCTCCGCCCCCGCTAGAGTCTCGCACCGCGCGAATACGCCATTCCGGCCGAAGGGAGGAATCTCTTTTCCGTTTTTCCGGTCTGTTCCTGCTGTGCTCTTTGAAACAAGAAAGGCCGGAGGCAAACGCCCCCGGCCTTCTTGTCTCCATCGGAATACAGACCCTAGCTTTCGACGAGGCCCTTCTCGACCATCTCCTCATCACTGAGCCACAGATCGGGGATATTGGCTGAGCCGAACCGAAGAATATCTTCCAGCGCCCCACGGACTTCCTTTAGTCTGAAGTCCACGCCGATGCGCTCCAGCAACTCAATCAAGGCCGACGCGCCTTCCGCCGGCACCGGCTTCGGAAGCGCCCCTTCCCGGTCAAGGCGATGGTAGGTGATAACGTAGAGGGCGCCCGGGCCCGCGCCGTGCCGGACGATGCGCAGAAACCCGTGCGATTTGGACTTTACCGGAGCGAGCTTTGGGGCCAGTGCTGAACCGGAAGGGGATCCGCTCATCGTGTAGTTGGTCTCTCCTCTTTTCCCGGGCTCAACTACAGCCGCTCGTGCTTCCGCAGTTCTCACACTTGTAGCAAGCCCCGTTCGGCACCATCAGCATGCCGCATTCGGAGCAGGTCGGCGCGCCTTCATGCGCGTCACGAGGTCTGGAAGCTGCAGCCTCAGCCTCCATGGGAAGGGCGTCAATCCCCAGCTGGGACATCGGCGGGAGCGGCGAAGCTGTAGCGGCCCCCACAGCGTGCTCCCCTGACGCCCCGCCATTGAGCTTCAAGTAGTCCGAGGAGATAAACCTTCCACCGAGCCAGCGCGCGATGTAATCCAGCACTGAGGAGACAAAGCGGATATTCGGGTTCGCGGTAATGCCCGACGGCTCAAATCGCGTGTTCAGCAGTTTGTCCACGAACACCTTTAACGGCACCCCATACTGCAATCCGAGCGACACGGTCAGTGCCAGCCCGTCCATCACGCCCGAAAGTGTCGAGCCTTCCTTCGACATCTTGATGAAGATTTCGCCCGGGCGCCCGTCTTCGTACATCCCCACGGTGATGTAGCCCTCGTGGCCACCGACGCTGAATTTGTGCGTCACCGACGCGCGCTCCACCGGCATTTTCTCCCGCTGCTGTCGCGCAAAGAGCTCGCGCTGCAGCGGCTCAGCCGACGGGGCGGCTTCCGTGTTCTTCTCCTCCTTCTTCTGGCCCGCCGCCGAGAGCGGCTGCGAGCGTTTCGAATTGTCGCGGTAAATCGCCACGGCCTTCAGCCCCAGCTTCCACGCTTCGACATACGCGTGCATGATATCTTCGAGCGTCGATTCCTCGGGCATGTTGATGGTCTTCGAGATCGCGCCCGAGAGGAACGGCTGCGCCGCCGCCATCATTTTCACGTGACCCGTCCACGAAATGGACCGCCCGCCGCCTGCCGGTGCCAGCGAACAATCGAACACCGCCAGGTGCTCCGGCTTCAGGTACGGTGCGCCCTCGATCGTTCCCTGCTTGTCGATGTGCGAAACGATTTCGCTGGTCTGCTCCGGCGTGTAGCCCAGCATCATCAGCGCTTGCGGAACCGTGTTGTTCACGATCTTAATCAATCCGCCGCCCACCAGCTTCTTGTGCTTCACCAGCGCCAGGTCCGGCTCAATTCCCGTCGTGTCGCAGTCCATCATGAAGCCGATCGTGCCCGTCGGGGCCAGCACCGTCACCTGCGAATTCCTGTAACCGTACTTCTCGCCTTGCGCCAGCGCCGTGTCCCACGACTCCTGCGCCGCCAGGAAGAGTCCGGTCTGCACATGGTCGGGTTTGATCCCCCGCATAGCGTCCCGGTGCATCCGGATGACGTCCAGCATCGGCTCGCGGTTCACTTCGTATCCCGGGAACGGCCCCATGCGCTCCGCGATCCGTGCTGACTGCGCGTAGGCTTCGCCGCACATCAGCGCCGTGATCGCTCCCGCCACGTCGCGCCCTTCGTCCGAGTCATACGGCAGCGCCATGGACATCAGCAGCGCGCCCAGGTTAGCGTAGCCCAGTCCCAGCGGGCGGAAATCATGCGAGTTATCCTCGATCTTCTTCGTGGGATAGCTCGCGTTGTCCACGAGAATCTCTTGCGCCGTGATCGTTACATCCACCCCGTGCTCGAACGCTTGTACGTCAAACTGCCCGCTGGCATTCACGTACTTCATCAGATTCAGCGACGCCAGGTTGCACGCCGTATCGTCCAGGAACATGTATTCGGAGCAGGGGTTGGACGCATTGATGCGCGCGGTGGTCTTGCAGGTGTGCCAGCGGTTGATGGTCGAATCGTACTGCATGCCCGGATCACCGCAGTGCCATGTCGAATCGGCGATCTTGTTCAGCAGGTCCCGCGCTCGCAGTTTTTCCGCCGGCTGCCCGTCGGTCACGTTGCGCGTCCACCAGTCGCGATCCTCTTCAATCGCGCGCATGAAGTCGTCCGTCACGCGCACCGAGTGGTTCGCATTTTGGAAGAAAATCGAGCTGTAGGCGTTGCCGTCGATCCCCGAGTCATAGCCTTGCTCGATCAAAACGTGCGCCTTGCGCTCTTCCTTCCTCTTGCATTCGATGAACTCCACGACGTCCGGGTGATCAATATTCAAGATGACCATCTTCGCCGCGCGCCGTGTCTTCCCTCCGCTCTTGATCACGCCCGCGAACGCATCAAACCCTTTCATGAAGCTCACCGGGCCGGACGCAATTCCTCCGCCCGAGAGCGTTTCTTTGCTCCCGCGCAGCGTCGAAAAATTCGTTCCCGTGCCCGAGCCCCACTTGAACAGCATCCCCTCGGTCTTCGTCAGGCCCATGATCGATTCCATGGTGTCTTGCACCGAGTTGATGAAGCACGCCGAGCACTGTGGCTTCGGCTGCACGCCCACGTTGAACCACACCGGCGAATTGAAGCTCATCTTCTGCTCGACCAGCAGGTGCGTCAGCTCGTCGCGAAACGCGTCGCGCGATTCATTCGAATCGAAGTAGCCCCCCGCTTCGCCCCAACGCACAATCGTATTTACGACACGGCCGATCAGTTGCCGCACCGATCCTTCGCGTTCGCGCGTTCCCGGCTTGCCGTGAAAATATTTGCTGGTGACAATGTTCGTGGCCGTCTGCGACCAGCTCTTTGGCACCTCGACGTCTTCCTGGCGGAAAATCGTCACGCCCTTCTCATTTCCAATCAGCGCGGTGCGTTTCTCCCATTCTACGGCGTCAAACGGCGACACCTTTCCCTCGGTGAAAAACCGCTCAAACTTCAGGCCTTTGCCCGTGCCTGCTGGCGTTTTTTCGGTGCTCGTATTCGTCACCGGTGATTTCCCGCTCAATACATGCTTCACCGTTGCCATCCCGTTCCTCCGCACCACTGGGCCCCCTCTTACGCGGGGAACCCTATCATTTTACTCCTCTGCGCCAGGCAGAGGTGCTGCGCTTCACCACAACGCTACTGCAATTCGATTCCTTGGGTCCGTGAAGGCTCTGGGCGGGGAAGGTAACTCCTTCGCGGTGCCACTCAAAAAAAGCTGCAAAACGCAAATGCTCTGCCATTGGCCGGCGGGTCAGCGCTCAGCCTCACAGCAGTGTCCCGCGCCTCACTTCTTGGCGCGGAGCAAATACCTCGCTCTCGTTTTTTCGCTTAATTCCCGAACCGGTTTCGCGGATGCAATGCGGACTACCCTACAACCCCGACTGGGTCCGCCTGGCGCTTCCACGTCCCTCGAATCTGGACTGGCAGTATCAACTCATGTAAATTTCCTGTCAAGGGAAAAACGCTAAATATCGTTGACATTTACGCGTCACGTCTATCTGTAGTGGTCCTGTTTCCGCCAAACCCATCTCTCTCTTGTACTTCCGTCCAATTCTTTCATTCTGGGAGTAAATACTGCATCTAACTATTTATGCGCCACTCGTTCCCTTTCGGTGCGTTCCTTCTCTACATGGTGATTTTTCTTTTCCCACTGATTGCACCTTTTCCAACTCTCGCGCAATCCTCCGCCGCCTTGTCGAACGTTCCCGCTACTCGTAGCGCTCTGGCGCAAAAAATCGCACTCGCCGGTGTTCCTAATGCGGGCCAAGTAAACGACTTTCTCCTTCGCGGCGCGCAACCTTCTAACCAGGGTCTCGCCGAACTCAAGAAGCTCGGTGTTACCACCGTCGTCAATCTTCGCGGTTGGAGCCACGCGGCCGAGTCCGAGCGCAAGCAAGCCGAATCTCTCGGTCTCCTCTTCCTCAACATTCCGGTCAGTGGCTGGTCGCCGCCGAGTAATGAACAGGTCGCTCAATTCCTTGCTCTCTTGCGCAACTCTCCCGGCCAGAAGATTTTTGTGCATTGTAAATACGGTGAAGACCGCACTGGCGTCATGATGGCCGCCTATCGCATCGCCGAAAACAATTGGACTGTCGAACAAGCCATCCAGGAAATGGACTCCTTCGGCTTCCACTATCACTGGCATCCCTCAATGGTATCCTTCGTCCGGAAATTCCCTGCGAAATTCGATTCCGATCCCGTTTTCACTGCTCTACGGAACCCTGCCGTAAAGTAATGAGCCAGCGGCAAGTAGTCGGCCCCTAATGGTTCAGTCGCCCTGCTGCTTCGTAATGTCTTTCCCGGTTTTCCCGGTGCACCTCATAAGTCATTCATTTATAACCCTTTAATTGCAGTCTACCGCCTGCAGCGTCCTAGTACCGATGGATGTCCCGACGGGACCCTTGTTTCATTTCTCCGTTCACTTCCCCCCGCTACTCTTATCTCCAGCCGGGATGTTATTGGCTGAGGGAAGGTCACCGTGGAAGTTGGCCGGTACAAGATTCTCGATACGATCGGCACTGGCGCTACCAGCCGCGTTGCTCGCGCTTTCGATCCCATGATCGGCCGCGTCGTTGCCATCAAACTTTTTCCTCCCGAAATCGCAAAGGGTGAAGCTCGCGCGCGATTTCTTCAAGAAGCCCGCGTTGTCGGGCAGATCTCTCACCCCTCCATCATCACGCTTCACGACATGGGCATCGATGAAGGCTCCTCCACCCCGTATCTTGTGATGGAGTTCATCGAAGGACAGCCCCTCGATAAGATCCTCGAAAAGGGCAGCATTCCTTTTCCGCGAGCATGCGCTTGGATCGCCGAAGTCGCCTCGGCACTGGCCGTCGCTCACCGCAAAGGCATCATCCACGGTGACGTCAAGCCCGCCAACGTTCTCATCATGGAAGGTGGCCGCGTGAAGCTCACCGACTTTGGCATGGCACGCCTCGCCAGCCGTGATTCCGCCGACAGTCCGCTCCTCGGCACGCCTGCCTACTGGTGCCCCGAGCAGATCCTCGGTAAGGCTCAGGACGCGCGCTCCGATCTCTTCTCTCTCGGCGTTGTATTGTATGAAATGGTCACCGGCCAGCGGCCGTTCGGCGGCGACTCCCTGCAAGGAATTTGTGGCCGCGTTCTATCTTCAACGCCGCTCCCGCCTTCGCATTTCAACGCGTCTCTGCCGGCGGCCCTCAACCAGATTGTCACCGCTTGCCTGGCGAAGGATCCTGCCGCGCGGTACGCATCTGCCGACGCCCTGGCCGCAGATCTCTATCCGATCGCACGCGCCAAAAGCGTTACCCCGGTTGCTCCGCAGCCCGTTACTCTTCGTAATCGTGCTGCCCGCCTCCTCCGCTCCGCGTAGCCACGCACACCAATCTCGATTGCGCCTGACTCTCCATGCATCCAGCGTCACTTTTTCGAGGGGAATTAATCGTTAAAACTTGAGGAACTACTCGTACCGCAAGGCTTCCACCGGATCCAGCTTCGCCGCTTTCGTCGCCGGCCACACGCCAAAGAACAGTCCGACTCCGATGCTCACGATGAGTCCGGCGGCAATCGCCCACGCGGGCACGCTTCCCGGCCAGTCAAGTGTTACGCGCACCAGCAGGACCAATCCGTTCACCAGTATCACTGCAACCATGCCGCCCGCGCCGGTTAGCGCCATCGCTTCCAGCAAGAATTGCCACGTGATGTCACCGCGCCGCGCGCCGATGGCCTTGCGCACGCCAATCTCGCGCGTCCGCTCCGTGACGCTCACCAACATGATATTCATCACGCCCACGCCGCCGATCAGCAGCCCTACCGAGCTCAGCACGATCGCCGCGAGCGCCACCATCCCCACAATGTTGTGGAACTCCTGCACCTGCATCTCTGCGGTCTCGATCGAAAAACTATCTTTCGCGTTATAGGGAACATTACGCCGCCGCCGCAGCACTTCCCTGGCCTGGTCCACGGCCTGGTCCAGCAGGTTCGGATAGGCTTGCATGCGGAAGTTGTTCTCGTATGCACCGGGATAAATCTTGTGAAAGGTGCTGTACGGAATCAGCACGCGCCGGTCCTCGTTCCCCATGCCGAATCCGCCTTTCGGCTTTTCCACCACGCCGATCACCAGAAAGTCCGAGCCATCGATCATCACGTCTTTTCCGACCGCCGAGCCTTCCGGGAACAGCACCGGCGCCACATTCTCTCCAAGCATCACGACCTTCTCGCGGTGCAGGTCATCACCCTCGCTGATGAATCGCCCCGAAAGTGTCGCGGCGTTGGCATAGACCTGCCCGAAATTCGGCTGCACGCCGCGAAAGTCGATGGCGGTAACTTCTCCGGCCTTCGTCCTCACCGTGTGCGGCTTCTCCCACCACATGAGAAATGCCGTGACGTTTTTCACCGCGGGGCAGCTCTCTTGCAGTGCCTTGGCATCCTCGAGGGTCAGCGGCTTCCGCAGCCGCTCCTCCAATGGCCTGTTGTCGCCGTGGGGCCCCTGGTCCCACCGCGAGATGAACGCCGTGTCCGCACCGAACTGCTTGACGTTCTCCTGAACCTGCTGGTCGAATCCGGTCATCAGCGCCGCCACCAGCATGATCACGCTCACGCCCAGCACCACGCCGAACATGGTTAACGCGCTGCGCATCTTGTGCGCCCGCAGCGTATCCATCGCTTGCTTCAGATTTTCGCCATGTGCCTGCGCCATGCCAGATCCTCAGTTCTCCGCCCGTAGCGCTTCGATCGGATCCAGCTTCGCCGCGCGCGTCGCCGGATAAATCCCGAAGAACAAACCAACGCCGGTGGAAACCGTCAGCGCGATGATCACCGCGCTGAGGGGCGTCCGCACCGGAATGGGCGTTACCGCCCGCACAATCGCAACCGCGATATAGGCGAGAACTAGACCAATCATTCCTCCGAGGGCCGCCAGCACCGCCGACTCCGTCATGAATTGCAGAACGATGTGCTTCCTCCGCGCCCCCAGTGACCGGCGCAGACCGATTTCTCTCGTGCGTTCCGTCACGCTGGCCAGCATGATGTTCATGATGACGATCCCGCCCACCACCAGGAACACCGATGTCAATCCAACGATTACCGTCTCTAGGTTTCCCGTAATCTCTTTCCACAAGCTCATGATCGAGTCCGACCCAAACACCGCGAAGTTATCCTGCGCACTCCAAGGCACGTGCCGCAATGCGCGCAGCAGCATCCGCGCTTCGTCCTCCGATGCTTCCATCATTTCGGTATTCTGCGCCTGCACGAAAATCGTCAGCCAGTCTCTCTGTCTGTGCCACTCCTTGTAGTACGTCGACAGCGGAATCAGCATGTAATTGTCCTGCGACTGCCCAAACACGTTGCCAATCGCTTCCGCCACTCCCACCACTTCATAGCTGTGTGTCCCTGCGCGGATGGTTTTCCCGATGGGGTCCACGTCGGCGAAGAACTTTTTCGCCACGTCCGCTCCGATGAAGCAGACCGGAGCGCGATGTAGGTCATCCGCATCGGTCAGATAACGTCCCGCAACGATGTTGATGCTGCGCAGGTCCGAGTAGTTCGCCGTCACGCCTGTCACGTCCGTGTTTTCCAGCAGCACGTTTCCGGAGCGCATATCGATGTTCTGGTCATCGGTGGCCGCGACGTGGCTCGCGGTCTTCATGTTGTCCCGGAGCCACTGGTATTCATCCATGGTAATCAGCGGCCGTTTTTGCGCCTTCACCCAGTCGTCCTGGCTGGTGATGATTCCGAAGCGGTCGACTAGGTAGACGTTGGCGCCCAGGTTGGCCACCCGCTCGGCCACATAAGAATTCAGCCCCGCGACCACGCTCATCACGGAAACCAGGGTGAGCACCGCCAGAATCACGCCGAGAAGCGTCAGGAAGCTCCGCAGCTTGTGCGCCCGCAGCGAATCCAATGCTAGCCGCAGGGTCTCCAGCATCGTCACCGTCGCCCTGCGCAGCCCTCGCACCCTTGTCAGCAAACGCCCCCGTGCCTCGGCCACGCTCGGAACCCTGCTCAATCCTTCTATCGGAACGACGCCCAAACACCCCTCCGCTTTCCTTCATTCTTTAAGACGACAAACACCGCCCCTTAGTTCCTCACTAGATAGAGACGTTCGGCATACTGCTTTGTTTTCATCCTTTTCCCGTGTCGCTTACGCCCGGTGTCTATTCTACTCGGGTTTAGGCTGACCTTCGTGGAATCTAGAATCCCATCTCGGCGACCCCACAGAAGAGGGGAGATCCCCTCGATGCGACGTATGTCTATTTGTTGTCTATCACTTGCCACGCTTTCCCTGGGCACTTGCGCCGTAACCGGGGCCCAAGACAAACTTGCAGAGCGAACCCTTCTACAGCCGCGGCTGCCGCAACTTCGGACGCCCGCGCCGAGTTCCTCGCCCTTCTATGGGCAAAGATATACTCGCCTGACCCAGGCCATGCCCGCGGAGAGGTATATTTGGCGTCCCCCGAGGGTGTTCGTTCCGAGGGGAGGTCTAGGCCCAGATGGTTTGGTCAACAAACTACATTCCGCGGCGCCTTCATCCTGATCACCGGACACACGGGCGAACACCTCGGCCAGTCCATCACCTACGCGCGCATGAACGGAATCGTGCCTAGAGCGAAGAGTAGCAACAACAGCAGCAGGAGAAGCCCGCCGCCAAGCCCTAACATTACTTTTGCCGGTCCTGCCGAGCACGGGAGAGCTTTCCCCTCTCCCGCGTTACTGCCATGCAACAGTCGCGCGCATCGCAGAATCCAATCGAGAGCATACTTGTGTATCTTTGTGTTGACGGAGACTATGCGCGCGCGCACTTCATCTTTGCTCGTGATTATTCTTTTCCGTTGTTCCGCTTACGTTGCCGCCCAGGATCTCTCTCAAGTCCCGCCGCAACTCACCGAAACGGAAAAACGCGCTTTTCTTGACCGCGTCATCGCCAGTCAAAAAAATGACGAACAGGCCCTGGAGGTCTACGAGCGCATCGAGCGCGTCGAGGTGCGCAAGAATCCGAACGATCCTCAGCCTCACGAGATAAGAATCTCCCGCGTTGTTCCCGCCGGAACTGGCATCGACCACATCCCTCTCGGCCCCGATGCCAAGCCCGCCGACCCTGCTTCCTATCGCGCCGAGCTCGAAAAACTCGAGCGTGCCCTCGCCTGGTCTTCGTCCACCGGCCGCGCCCAGCGCGATGCCTACGAAAAGGTCGCCAAAAAGCAGAAAGAGCACAGCGACATCCTGGACTCCACGCGCACCGGATTCCTCTTTACTTTCGTCGCGCGCGAGCTTCGTGCCGACCGTACCCTCATCAAGTACCGTTTGGAGCCGAATCCTGCTTTCAAACCTACTTCCCGCGCCACCTCCGTCTTCTCCAAAGTCCGCGGCTTCGCCTGGATCGATGAGGATGCCGGCCAGATCGCCCGCGTAGAAGTCGAAGTCATCGAAGACATCAGCTTCGGCCTGTTCCTCGGCAAGATCTACAAGGGCAGCCGCTTCATGCAGGAGCGCTATGAAGTCGCCCCGGACATTTGGCTCGCGTCCTTCCTCCAATACGACTTCGACGGCCGAAAGTTCTTCCTCCCGATTTCCGTCCACGAGCGCACTTTTTATTCGAACTACCGCCGCATCGGACCTCCAAAAGAAGCTCTCGCCGTCATCCGTGCCGAATTGGGCAAGTCCGACCCCGCCGCGGCTGATCCCTGATTGCCCGCTGCGTATACTTGTAGTATCGATTGACCTTAGAAGAAGTAAGAGTCGGAAGGTTCCATGATTCGCTCGCTGACTCCTGCAAGTGTCCTTATTCTCTTCTCTGCTTTTACCTGCGCCGCGCAATCTACCGGCTCAGGTGCGCCATCCCAATCCGATCCCTCCAAGCCCGTAGCACAATCTCAGTCACCGGTCCCTGGCGCGTCGCAAGCGTCTGCGCCGACGCCGAACACCGCTGCTGCCAAAGACCAGGCCAGCGACAAAGACCAAACCAAAAAGAAACCGAAAAAAGTCTGGACCAACGATGAAATTTCCACCGTTCGCGGAAAAATCTCTGTCGTCGGCGATCCCTCACAATCCAGCTCTTACTCGGATTCTCGCCAGTGGAATACCGCCTCGGACTCCGGCAACGGCAGCAACACAGAGCGCGAAAAGGCAATCGCCAACTATCGCGAACAACTTCGTCAGCTCCGCGAGCAGCAGGATGACATTGACAAAAAAATCTCCGCATTCCGCAATTTCAAAGCCGACAATTCCTCGCCCTCCGGAGGGATCAACATTCGCAGCCGCTACTCGATGACTCCCGTCGAGGATCAGATCAAACAGCTCGAGGACAAAAAGAAACAAATCCAGGCCAGGATCGACGCCATCGAGGACGAAGCTCGCAAGAACGGCATCGAACCTGGCGAACTCCGCTAAGAATCATTTGTTTACCCAGGCGTTCCACGTCACAGGTGAGTGAGAGTGTGGCGACCGCGCACGTAACCAGAATCGAAACTGGGCGCGCAAATTTCTCAGCCTCGTGGTGGTCCTGGACGTAGAATGAGGTCTAATAGAAGGTTTTACCGTTCCCAATTCACCATAGACCGAGGAGGAAATCGCAATGCGTTCTTTTTTTGCGGCGTCCCTGGTGCTGTTAATTTCATCCGCTCTCATGATTGCCCAGGAATCTTCGAAACCCAGCGGTGAGGAAGGTCATCTGCGGGCTCTCGAAACCGCCTGGAACCATGCGGAGCAAAGCAAGGATGCCGCCGCGCTCAACCAGCTCCTCGCAGACACCTTCCTGTATGTCGATTACGACGGCACCTTGATGAACAAGAACCAATTTCTCGCCAGCACCCTCAACGACGAGGTACAGAATGAGCAGATCAACAACGAAGGGATGACGATTCAAGTCTATGGGGACGCCGCCGTGGTCAACGGCGCCTATCGCGACAAAGGCCTCGAAAAAGGAAAGCCTTTCTCCCGCCATGGCCGATTCACCGACACCTGGATTTTCAGAAACGGCGCCTGGAAGTGTGTCGCCAGCCAGTCCACTCTGATTAAGCAATAGGAGCGCTCAGAAGCGCCGTCGCTGCGACTGTTCTCTTGTACGGGGGCCCTCCCCTTGCTACCTACCAGTAACTCCCAGAACTAGCTGAATCGGTTAGGGTTGCCCGCGCGTAAGGGGTCGGCTGGCCCCGCGTACCATTGTTCGTGCTGACGCCGCCACGTAGTTTGTGCCGAAGACAAAGGATCCCGCCCATCGAACGGGCGAGAGGCAGAAGGCATGGGCGATCAGCGAAAAAACGCTTCCAGAAATAGCCATCCGAAGAGCTGGAATCCTTTGCGGCGTTATCTTCCGACTCTCATTATTCTCGCGACCATCTCCGCCGCCGCCGGCTTTCAAGTCGCACACCTCAAGAGTCCTTCGTGGAGGTGGGACCGTGTGGCTCCTGTGCAAGCCGCGTCCATTTCTGGTTCACCAGTCAAGACTTCCGAGGCCAGGAAAACGGAGTATGAGGGGCTCAACCGCCTCTCTCCCCAGCAGCAGGCGGAGCACTTGCTCGATCGTGCCCTCCATCACCACGAAGAATCTCTTGACCTGATCCCTCAATGTGTGGACGGCTGGCGTGGTCGCCTGCAAGAAACAGACCGTCTCTTCGACTTGGTTCTTTCGGCGCTGAAATCCGATGATCTGAGCGTTCGGACCGCTGCGGTCGAAATCGATCTGGCCGCCAACAATCTCAGCAAGTCCCCGCAGAGCGTCACGCGCCTCTTACAACAAATTCAGAATGATCCCGCGAATCGTCCGCTGGCTTTGTGGAGGCTCGGTGCGCTGGGGAATCGGGGCGTTGAACGCCAAATCGTGCTTGCCAATCTGCTCACGTATGTGCGCGACCGAAATGAAAAAACGCGCTACTGGGCCGTCGAAGGACTGGCCATGCTGGGCACCGATGATGCTATCGATCCGCTACTCGATCGATTCGCGCACGACGTTTCTCCCCGGGTCCGCGAGCGTGCCGCTTCCAGCCTCGCCATGTCCGGAATGCTCACAAAGGATCAGCGACTCGCCGCCGTTCCCGATCTACTCAATTTCTTGGACGACGATTCGCTCGACTCCGAAACACGCGGCTGGGTGTACGCGGCGCTGCGTGTTATCACCGGCGCTTCGCTGGGCAACGATGCCAATGCCTGGCGAAATTGGTGGGCGCATCACGACAGCGCTCAAAAGCGTCCCTCGCACGCGGCCGGAATCCTGCTTGCTTAGTCTTGATCCTTCTCTCTAAAAATCCTTCCAGGCAGGTAACTCAGTGGGGGGCGCTGAAAAGCCTGCGGCTCTGCTGACCGCCAACTCCGGGAATCACCACTCAGCGAATCGGCTCATAGGCGCTAACCTGTAAGGGCATCAGCAGCTCGACGGCAATGCCGCGGCGTCCGTCGGCGAGCTCGTCAATGCGCACCACGCGGCCCACGAATTCCTGGTTCAGTGTGCCGGGTACGGTGGAAAAGGGATAGGTGACAAACAGTCGCATGTCCTTGTGGTATTCGCCGCGCCGGGCCGCGAAATAGATTCCGCTGCGTGATGCGTTCAGCGTACGCGCCACGTCGTCGAAATTGTCCTGGATTGGCAGCGAAGGCCGCACGCGGATTGTCTGCGCGATCTTGGTGCGCACCATTCTCCGCTGTTCGTTATGCTCGGCATTCGCCATCGCACCTGCCCGCCGCTCTCCAGGCCCCGTTACCCGCTCGTCCCCTGCTTTGGATGACAAACCTTTCCGATTGCACTGCGTGAAAACATAGGCCTGCCCTGTCCGTGTGTCAAGGTGCCGGACTCCCCTGCTGCATTTCACTTTTCGTTCTCCGCGTGCGTTCCAATTGCCGGATACGGCGGTCCTTTCCCCTCTCACCGGCCGCAGCCCTTCTCCCCCCAAGCGCTGCCTTTGCTCCCTGCTCCGCTTCATCCTTGCAGCGATAGAACAGCATGGGGGCGATCCGCAACACGCACTTCTCCTTGTTACCAAGACAATTCTAGCCTCCTATATTCTGTTCAGTCCTGTCGCCAACGTCGGTCGGCCGCCAGGATTCTTGATTACGAAACAATGCGATTTGCCGAAGCAAGTCGATTGAGCTAGATTATCAGCGCGTTGAATCAGCGAAAGAGCCAAATGAAGCTACATGCAAGACGTTCGGCCCGCACAAATAACAGGCCCGTCAAGTCGCTCACCAAAGCGCTTCGCATCTTGGACGCGCTCGGAGATTCCCCCAGGGGCTTAGGAATCACGGAGCTGAGTGAAGCACTCAAGGCTCCCAAGAGCACAGTGCACCGGTTAATTGCTACGTTGGAGGCGGTTGGATACGCAGTTTTTGACCTGCCCACAGCCAAATATGTTCTTGGAAGCAGAGTGGCCCGGCTGGGAGAACAGCTTAACCATCAATCTTCTTTGCTTACCTTTGGTGTGCCGGCACTTGAGCAACTCACTCGCGAATGCCGCGAAGCCAGCCACTTGGCCATCCTCGAAGGCACCGAAGTCGTCTACGTATCGCGGGAAGAAAGCAAAGAGCCGATACGCGTCAGCTTTGGGATGGGGCACCGCGCTCCTGCCCACTGTACTGCCCTGGGCAAGGCGTTTTTGGCTGCGTTATCAGACAGTGAAATCCGCATGCTCTACAAGAACGCGGAACTCGAGCAGTTGACTCCCCGCACCCAGACCAGACTGCAGGATCTTCTCGTCGAAATTGCGATTGTTCGCAAAGAGGGCATTGCCTACGACAACGAAGAATACATGCCGGGATTGCGGTGCATCGCCGCCCCAATTAAAGACTTCTCCTCAAGAACCATCGCCGCCATGAGCCTTTCTATGTTCAAACACAAGATGACAGCAGAACGAAAAGTATTTCTCAAGGAGGTACTGTTTCGCGCGAGCGCCGAGCTCTCCGAACAATTAGGTTTTACGGCCGGCTCGAAGAAGTTCGCAATTTTCCGCTGACTCCCTCCCAGCCAGCTTCCTCCAAGTAACGCACCTTAGTGGGACTGACATTCCTGCATGTCCTCTCCGCCCTTCGGCGCAACAAGGGATAACTACTGGGATTTTCGGGCCGATTGTTGCGTTCTGCATTGCGGAACGATGTTCCGAAATATTTCTTGACAGACTTTTCCCTGCGTGTTACGAACACCACCACAATCACTCCCGCTCGTTCCGGTGGCAGACGACTCGGGTGCGAAAGCTTTCCCTGGAGGTCTGCGATGAATTGCAGAAGCAAATCTGTTTTGGCGCTCTTACTCCTTCTCGCCTTCATTCTACTCATGCAGGTTTCGCCCGCCCTTGGTCAAACCGCTGCCACCGGGCAGATCATAGGCACGGTCACCGATCCTTCTAAGGCCGCCATTCCACAGGCCAACGTCACGGTAACAAACGCCGCTACTAGCTTAGTCAGAACGACCAAAACCAACGCCGAGGGCGACTACGTCGTTCCGTTGCTTCCGCCGGGTAACTACTCCGTGTCAGTCGCTGCCGGCGGTTTCAAGACGCAAACCAGCACCAACATCAGCGTAGAAGTCGCGAGCACAGCGACCGTCAATATCCGGCTGCAAATTGGCGAGGCCAGCCAGACAGTCACGATCGAAGCAACGGCAGAACTTCTTCAGACCGAAAGCGCGGCGAACGGCGGCGTCGTCAATGACAAGACGGTTCCGGCACTGCCGCTGAGCAGCCGGAACTACACGCAGATCCTAGACCTGGAGCCGGGCGTCTCGGGAAACGTGCCCAACGCCGGTAGTTTGGGAAAGAACTCCGTCGATGTCTTCGTCAATGGCGGCCGCATCATGGACAACAGCTACCAGATGGACGGGCAGGACGTAGGCAATGCGGAGACGCAGGGGACGGGGGCCATTCTGTCTATCGGCGGAATCTCGATTCCCAACCCCGATGCCATCCAAGAATTCAAAGTGCAGACGAGTTTGTATGATGCGTCGTACGGCCGTGGCGCGGGCGCCAACGTGAATGTGGTGACAAAGTCCGGCACCGACCGAATCCACGGCGCCTTGTTTGAGTTCGTTCGTAATGACATCTTTAACGCCAACGACTTCTTCCTCAATTTACACAGCGTAAAGCGTCCCCCGCTGAAGCAGAATCAATTTGGCGGCACTATCGGTGGTCCGATTATCAAACGCAAGCTCTTTTATTTTGGCTCCTATCAGGGCACCAGGCAGATTAACGGCGTGAGCTCGAATTCAGTGGCAAACGCCATTCTGCCGGGGCTGACCAATGACCGTTCGGCCGCGGCCCTGGGCGCGATATTCGGCGGGCTGAAGGGAGCGAATGGGGGAACAATTGCAGCCGACGGCTCGAATATCAATCCGGTCGCGCTCAATTTGCTGAACCTCAAAGTTGCCGGCGGGGGCTTCTTAATTCCCACGCCCCAGAAGGTTACGATCCCTGATCCACAAAATGGCCCGCAGGGAACTTCCGCCTTCAGCATACCTTCCAAGTTCAATGAGGATCAGTACATCGTGAACGTGGATTTCCTTCCAACGAGTAAGCATACGATTTCGGAGAAATTTTTCTACGCCAAATCACCAGAATTCCTGGCTTTTACGTCATCGAATGTACCTGGTTCGGGCACGACGGATTTGTTTAAGAACTGGAACGCAAACATTAAGGACACTTACGTCGCTACAACCTCGTTCATCAATGAGTTCAGTTTCGGTTATCACCGGGCATTCGGAAGAGTCAAGAGTGAAAACGCGGTCACCAACCAGTCCATTGGCCTGACCCCGGGATGCAGTAGCCCGTTCATGCCGATCATGGTGATTGGTTCGCTGGAGTTGAGCGGCAATTTCAACGACGGACAGTTCACCGCTCCCACCGCCTGGGCCGCCTCGGACCAAGTTTCTTGGACTCACGGGAAGCACAATGTCCGAGCGGGCTTCGGGTGGGAGAAGGACATTGCTGATTCCGCGGACCAGGAAGTCACGCGCGGAGATATGGCATTCCTCAGTTTTGAAGATTTTCTATTGGGGATGAGCGCGGCGCAGAACGGCGGAACCCTCAGCAACATCCTCGTGTCGGATGATCTCTGCGGAGACACCACAAGGGAATTTCATGTGAGCAACCTGAATGGCTTCGCCCAGGACGACATCAAGGTGAACACCCACCTGACGGTAAACCTCGGTCTGCGCTGGGAGGGCATCGGTCAAACGTCCGACGGCAAGGGAAAGCTGGTGGATTTTTGGCCTACGCTTGCGTCCAACAACCTTGCAGCCAAACCCTTTTCGGGCTTTATAGCCTCCTCCAACTTCCCGGGCACATTACCCGCGGGCATAGCCAGGAATAGCAATCAGACGTTCGCAGCCAATGCTTGGGCGCTCAACAATTTTGGGCCGAGGCTGGGTTTTGCGTGGACGCCTCCGCGCTTCAACGACAAGCTGGTTCTCCGCGGTGGATACGGAATTTACTTCACGCATCCGCCCGTCAACGACGCGTTTCAGCTGATTGTTAACCCACCCTTTTTCTCGAGGCAGACAAACGTTGGACCGTTGAATGCGCTGGCCACTCTCCAAGTCCCGTTCAATCCGCCATCGAATGAGGTCTTCCCCAACTTCGTGCAACGCACTCCAACTTCGGCTCTTACGATCAATTCAATCAGTCCGAACTGGAAGGCTCCCTACACGGAGCAGTGGAACCTGGGAATTCAGTATGCAATCAACAATACGACTTCGTTCCAAATCGCGTATGTCGGAACGAGATCCAACCGAATCGAAACCACGAACCAGATCAACCAGGCGCTCCTCGCCAGTGCTGCGAATCCGATCAATGGAGAGACGACGAACACGGTGGCCAATGCCGTCGACCGCGTCTCGGTTCTAGGCATCGCACCTAGCGGCCTCAACCAGGCGCAATGGATTGGAAAGTCGAACTACAACGGTCTACAGACGACCATTCAAAGGAGACTGAGCCAAGGCTTACAATTCGGCGCCTCCTACACCTACAGCAAGACATTAACTGACGTCACCGGGGTTGGCACATTCCCGCTGGGCGGCGGAGCCTACAACAATCAATTCGACCCGATGAACGGCTACGGTCCCGCGGACTTTGACACCCGGCACCGCTTCGTAGTGAACTACCTGTGGAATCTGCCGCACTTTCACAACAACGAGGGTATCGCCGGGAAGATACTGAGCGGGTGGGGAGCGTCCGGCGTGGTCGTTGTTCAGTCAGGCCCGGCTTTGACGTTTACCGATCCGTCGGCCGGGAGTATCTTCGGGCTCGCGGGCGCGTTCGGCTCCTTCGGAGCCACACTTTGCCCGGGGATGACCGCGGCGAACATCTTAACGCCGGGCCCCGTGCAAACGAATCTAAACAACTTCTTCAATAAGAATGCGTTTTGCGCCCCGCCGCAAGTCGGCGATGGGACCGGATTCGGCACACTGGGACGCGGCGTTGTGTATGGTCCCGGCCAGCACAATATGGACATGTCCATCTTCCGCAACATCAGGGTTGGAGGCTTGAGCGAGACCGGCACGGTCCAGTTCCGCGCCGAGTTCTTCAACACGTTCAATACGCCGCAGTTCGCGAGCCAGACGACAACCCAATTTTCAACGGCAATCACGCAGCTCGGCGCGCCAAGCTTCGGCCAAGTCACCGCGACGACGGTGTCACCGCGCATAATCCAGTTCGGACTCAAGTACACGTTCTAGTGGCCGTTGCGTTCGACAAGTGATATACCTTCGACGGGGAGCGGGTTCATCTCGCTCCCTTTTGTGTGAAAGGGGAGAGAATGCGCAAAATTTTGTGTGGAGCGGCCGTCCTGTGCTTTTTCTACATCGCAGTGCGGGCTCAGGAGAAGCTCGCCTTTTCTCAGGTGACCAAGACCTTCATCACCGTGGACTCTCCCGTCATTGCCCTCGAGCACGTGCGCGTCATCGATGGCACCGCAGCTCCCTCCGCCGCGGACCAAACGATCCTCATCGAAAACGGGGCGATTCGCGAGATTGGCAAGGCCGGGACCGTCTCGGTTCCGCCCGGGGCGCGCACAATCGATCTTACCGGGCGCTCCGTGATCCCGGGTCTGGTCGGAATGCACGACCATCTCTTTTACCCGGCAGCGTCGGGACAAGCTCCGGTTCCGGGCGCGCCCGCGCTTTACGGTGAGATGGGTTTCAGTTTTCCGCGGCTATATCTCGCGGGCGGTGTGACCTCCCTGCGAACGACAGGTAGTCTTGAGCCCTACACTGACCTCTCTCTGAAGAAGTTAGTCGATGCCGGCCGCATACCCGGTCCAAAGCTGCACATTACTGGACCGTATCTGGAAGGCGACGGTTCCTTCACGCCTCAGTTGTACGAACTCAAGGACGCGGATGACGCAGCGCGAACGGTGAATTACTGGATCGATGAAGGCGCCACTTCGTTTAAAGCCTACATGCACATAACCCGAGCAGAACTCGGCGCTGCGATCAAAGCGGCTCACGCCCGCGGAGTCAAAGTCACTGGCCATTTGTGTTCCGTGGGCTTCAGCGAGGCGGCGGATCTGGGCATCGACGACCTCGAGCATGGCATCGTCGTCGATCAGGAGTTCAATCCCGCCAAGAAGCCGGACGTGTGCCCACCCTCGGCCAACGACCACCCCAGCGTCGAGAAACTCGATATCGAGAGCGAACCCGTTCAGGCAACGATTCGCAAGCTGGTGCAGCATCACGTCGCGGTTACTTCGACGCTGGTCATTTTCGAAACCTTCGCGCCCAATCGACCTCCTCTTCAGGACCGCGTCCTTCAGGCACTTTCTTTGCCTTCCCGCACCGACTATCTTACGGCGCGTGCACGCGTCGCCGAAGCCAATGGATCGGGCGGCGAGCTTTTGAAAAAAGAAATGCAGTTCGAGCACGACTTTGTCAAAGCAGGCGGCTTGCTGCTTTCCGGCGAAGATCCCACCGGCTACGGCGGAGTCGTTGCGGGCTTCGGCGACCAAAGACAGACCGAGCTCCTGGTGGAAGCTGGCTTCACTCCGCTTGAAGCCATTCACATCGCCACGCAAAACGGAGCGGAATTTCTGGGCGAAGCCGACCGCATCGGCACCCTCAAGCCTGGGAAGCGCGCAGACCTCGTGGTGATCCAAGGAGACCCCAGCCAGAAAATCGCGGACATCGAAAATGTCGAGCTCGTCTTCAAGGAAGGCATCGGATACGACTCTCGCAAATTGATTGACTCCGTGCAGGGCGCCGTGGGACTGCACTAGAGCCACTACCGCATCCTCGAAAAAATCGGCGGCAGCGGGACGGGTGTCGTCTACAAAGCGGCGGATGGAAAACGTGCTTCAGTCGCCGCAGGCACAGTCGGGCAGGACGCTCAATGGCAGGAACTTCTCGACCTGGGGCCGTCTCGCGCGCATGGATACCGGCCGGCCCGCCACACTCTGCCGTTTGTTCCGCCGCAGAACGATGCGCAATTCTTCATGCAGCCTCCGATGCGCGCGGAAAAGCCGCAGCCGCACTGCTACCGTGGAAATTCCCAAGCGCTCGGCAACCTCTTGCGTGGTGTACTGCAAAATGTCGCGCAGCAGGCAGACCTGCCGCAGATCGGGAGCAAGCTGCGTGATGGCGCGGGCCAGCAGAGCGCGCATCTCGCGCCTCGCGTAACGTTCCTCGGGATTTTCCTCACGCGCGACGATCCGCTCGGCAAAGTTTTCGCCAGACTCATGGCCGTCTTTCTCCAAGGAAACAAGCTTGGAGTCGCGCCGCTGGCGGAGCAAGTCGATCGATGCATTTGTCGTGATCCGCGACACCCAGGCGTGCAGGTCGTCTTGTGAATCGTCCTGATTGCCGGCGAATTGCTCGAGCCGCGTGAAGGCCTTGAGCATGGCCTCTTGACGCGCGTCTTCCGCATCCGCTGGATTTCCCGTCAGCCGCAGTGCGCGCCGGTAAAGCCCCGGCGCATAGGGCAGGACAAGCTCTGCGAACGCAACTCCGTCACCGCGGCGCGCCTCGGTGAGCAGGCCTGAGCGTTCGGCGGCTTCAAGGCGCGCCTTCGCCCCGCTCATTACCTTGGCTTCCAGACATAGTGTTGCGCAGCTCATTTCGCGGAGGAGGGTGGCATGTCGAGCGCCACCTCCAGATAGACTGTAAGTTGCTGACAATATTATCGTTATCCACGGTCACAATTTCGAGACTAGCGAGGGAGGTGACCGCTTTCGGGACGCGTCGTTGCGTATCCGGTCATTTCCACACTGCCCATTTGCTCGACATTCAGCTGCAACGCTCCTTCACTCAAACACTTCCGGGCAACTCCGCTCTTCCGTGATTCATCTGAGAATCGAAAGTAGAGGTTTCTCTTCACCCGAGTCCAGCCGGGTGCTCTTTGTGAATTCACGCAGAGGTATCGTCAGTCAATCGATTGCTCTCCGTACGTGAGTTATTGTGCGGGGTGGATGCGTTCCGCTTCTATCCGTTTTCGGCTCTCGAATTTGGTTTTCATTTTTCCGCTTTTTGACTTGGCGCGACACGGATTCGAATTGTTAGAGAAAAACGAATGGACCGCGAACATTTGCCGGCGACAAAGGAAATTGTTCCTGGCTTCGCTATTTGGAGTATGATTCCCCAACAGAAGGCTTGCCCCCAGGAAACCATCCGCAGGCTGCGGGAGGTCGCTCATGGCTACGCCAAGGCCGATGCAGGGCAATGATGGCGCTCGAGTTGCAGCTCTCCAGAAATACGACATCCTCGACACGGAACCGGAGAAAGCATTCGATGACCTCGCTCTCCTAGCCTCTTACGTCTGCAAGACGCCGATTGCCTTGATTTCTCTTGTTGATGAAGATCGCCAATGGTTTAAATCGAAAGTCGGCTACTCCGTGTCCGAAACTCCTCGCGATATCGCGTTTTGTTCCCTGGCAATTCAGCAGCCGGATCTTTTTGTTGTGCCAGATACCTTGCAGGATGAGAGATTTCGAAATAATCCTCTTGTTGTCTCAGATCCGCGGATACGATTCTATGCGGGAGCGCCTCTGATATCAGAAGAAGGTTACGCACTGGGGACGTTGTGCGTGATCGATCGAACACCGCGCGAATTTACGACCGAGCAGCAGGAAGCGCTGAAGGCCCTCAGCCGCCTGGTGCTGGCCCAACTGGAGTTCCGGCGAAATTTGATTCTTCTGAAGGAAGCCTTGACCGACCGCACGAAGGAAGAGCACGAGCGGGAGCGAGAGCTCAAGAAACTACAAGAGACACTCGTCAAAGTCCTGCAACTGCACATCTGAACCGAGCCGGGCCGATTACCAGCCGAGTGAATATGGCGCTTGCCAATAATCTTCTGCGCCACTACCACCTGTTGCAGCCGCTTCTGCGACCACATCACACTTGACACGGAAGTTTTCGTACCACGTTTCGGTAAAGCTAGCGACCAGCTGTTCCACCGAGCGTCCTCCAATCTTTTCACCGGAGTGCACGATATCTCCCCAGGTGACCACGCGTGTTCCTTCGTTTGCTAGCTCCTCGAAAGTGACCCACTGTGCCAAGACGACTCCCAGCGAGTGATCGATCCAGCCCACTCGGTGTGCTGGCTCACAACTCGTGATCACGTGATTCACGACCGTCCGGACCGGCCGTAACACTTCGATCTGTAGACGGCTGCCAGCCTCCCAGGCTTTGCCTTCGCACCAGCGGATTGCGCCATAAATGTCGACGAAGCGATCCCACCTGCGCCAATCACAGAAAACCTCCCAAGCCTGCTGGCGGCTCGCATTTGTTTTGACGCCATATTGAAACCGAAACATAATTCTCCTCTTAGCTGTCCAGTACTTCCTGATATTGGGGGTTAGGCCAACAGGTCTGCCGGAAGCACATTATTTATACATTGTTTCTTTTACGTTGTAAAGAGTATACTTTCCACGAGCAATAAACCGCCAGGAGGGCCACTTGCCACGCAAAGCCGACGCTCGCTTGGAAGGCCGCATTCTTGACGCGGCATACCGGTTATGGAGCGCTGGCGGAGAACACGGCCTCACCATGCGCGCCGTGGCGCAGGCCGCGGGAACAACCACGCCCACTCTCTATGAACGCTTCCGCGACAAAGACGATCTGCTGGCGCTCTTGCGCCGCCGGGCTCGCCTGAATCTCTTTTCCGCCATCAAGCCTTCCCGCTCGCCCGTGGACCTTTGCCGGAACGCTCTGGACTTCTTCGCCGCGCACCCGAACGAGTTCCGGCTCATCACCGACGACTGGGCCATTGAATTCGCGCGCCGGGAACCCATGCCTTCGTTCGAATTGATGAAGCAACGCCTGGCGAACCAACTAGGCGGCAAGCCGCCGCAGCACACCCACCTCGCCCTGGCGCTGGTGGCCCTTCTTCACGGCACAGCGATGCTGCTGCATGCCGAAGACGTTGAGGAAGAAATTTCCCGCGACTTTCGCCACGCCTGCATCACCGCGTGTGAAGTCCTAATCCACGCCGCCCAGAGTAGAACAGTTCGCTCCAGGCCAGCTGCTGCCGCCCGCGGGCGCAAGTCTATCAGCCATCCTAAGCGCGCTTGATTTTGGGAGGATTTTCCCGCGCAATCTTTCGCACCTTTTAGCGGGGCGACCTGCTGATGGAAGTTGCTGAAGGAGGAGAAGGGTTTGCGACAAACGCCCGGTCAATTCGTAAATGACCAGCCCACCACGGTCATCGTCAGCACCAGCAAGAGCATCGCGAGGCTGACCAGACTGAGCATCTTGCCATGCCCTAGAAGATAGTCGCGCGATTCGGATTCAATGCATACCAGCACGGCAACCAGTACGACTACTCCCCAAGCCAGCAGCGCCGGCACGCCGGGGTGTCTGCCAATCATCGAAAGAAATTGGCCAGGCGGCTGACCCGCGGGGATCCACCAGGGAAGGACAGGCGCGATCGATGCCGCCAAAGCGAAAGTGAGCAGCTTGCGAGTGAACCAGCCCCTGATCTTCGGCCGGGCTTCTTTCCACACCATATAGTCCCAGGCCAGAAAAGCGATCGTGAGCGGCACCCAGCCGTACAAGGCGGCCTTTAGATCGAACCACAACCACGCACGAAACAAGAACCGCGAATGATTACCGTACGCCAGGCGCGGCAAAAGATACACGCCGATCAGAGAATTGGAGGCTACCGCCACCATCAGCGTCACCAGGCCCATGAGCTGGAACCAATAGCGCGTGGGAACAGACTTGCAGCGGGTACACACCGACTGCTTCGGCAGGAAATTCAATCCGCAGCGATCGCAGAACACGTTTGCTCTCCCGGGCGGGCAGGGATTCGCGCCCTGTGCTCGCCCCAAGATTACCGCCTTAGAATCTCCAAATACTACTGGTCTGAAGTGCAGCGAAAGGGCAGACAGTGTTCTTCTTTGTGCACAGCTGTTTTTCCTTATCGTTATATAGGCCGCGAGTAATCTTTCGCGAACTTGCCATTCCTGAAGAAAGAGGGCGGGCGCCTAGAAATCGAGTTTCGCCCGCCCCGTCACGGCTAATCTTGATTCCTTGCTCGAGCTTATGCGCCTGCTTCCTTCAGGTCTTCGTGCGCTTGTTTCTCTGCATTTTTCGCTTCGGCCTTGGCCTTAGCCCCCGGCTTTAGCGCGTGGATGGCGCTGTTCAAACTCATGGCCTTGGAGCCCGCCGTGCCCTTGCACCCGGACATATCCGCGCTCGTCTGGACGCCCGTCAAATCCGATTTCAAGCAGTTGAAGTCCAGCCCAAGATTCTGGCTCACATGCAAGGCGGCAACACACCCGTCCAGGTTCTTAAATGTCTCGCAGGTGCTCTTCAGGTCCGTGTTCGCGGGCAGCAGACCCTGCGCCTGCAACTTGGCGGCTAGCTTTTTGTCTTGCTCGCTCTTGGCGTTGAGCTGGTCGCTCGCCGGCTTCGGGCTTTTCTTCACCCACTTGATAGGATTCAGCGAGTGCGATGAGTGGGATTTCTCCGATGGCCCCGATCCGGCGGCTACCGATGCACCTACACCCTGGGGACCCTGGGCGGTGGTTCGCCCTGCCCCAAAGGAAATACCGATTGCAGCGACTGCAACAACCATAAATAGTTTTTTCATTTTTGCCTCTTCGCTAACCGCTCAGCACCGACGCGTGCCTTGACCGTCCCGGCAAGGTCGGGATCTTCGACTTCGCGGCCGCATGAGAACTAGTAGGCCACGAGGGCCGCCGCGTATCGATAGAGGAGGGGGCGGTACTATTCCAATGCGTTACACTGTCCTTATGGCCAGGTTTGGCGGTGCCTGCGCAGAGCGATCTGCTTCATAGGCGTGCCGCGGCAAGCGAAGCACGTTCTTTACGCGCCGGCTACTTTCTCGGAGTCGCTAGCTGCTGCCAAACTCAGCTTATCTTCTTGCGTACACTGCTCTCACCTCCGGCTGACATGCCTCTCAATTCGTGTTAGAAGTCAGCTCAGCAAGACGGCACACAATTTTTTGCCGTGGGTAAAGCCCTCTCAAGCTATCTAAGACGGGGAAAGGGGAGAAAGTGATCTATTCCATGTACAACACCACTCGGTCCCTCTTCGCAGTATTGGTAGTGCTGCTTTCGGCTACCGCCATCGTTGGGTCCGCTTCGCCGCAGGAGAAGCGTGCTCCTCAAACCGCAGGGGTGGACGATACCAAGATGGGGCCCTATCGCGCGCTGGCCCAGATGATCTTCTCCGCGTCTCAAAAGGGTGACGCCGCTACGGCTGCTCAGCTTGCCCGCGTCCTCGAGAGGGTGTGGGACAAAGCCGAAGACTACGGCGGCGATACCGCGCTTGCGAAAACCAATCACAAATTGTTCGACGAGATCGATAAAGCGATGGATCAATTCGTCACGCCGTTGATAGAATACAAGACCAAACCCCCAGACGCAGCCAAGGTCAAAGCGGCTTACAACACGTACCTCGAAAAACTAAGACTGGCGGATTAATCTAGGGGAATCAGTTCACGACCGAAAGCGTAGAACGACGCCATAGAGACTCAAGCCCAGCCCCCCGAAGAACAGCAAGGGTGAAAGGTAAGTGGTCACCGCCGGGACAATGGTCAGTGGAAGTTTGATTTCGCTGTACCCGCCAGCGAAATAATAAATAACGGCAGCCAGGAGCATGTAGAACAACCCGCGGCGGATTTCACGCCGTCCGTCGGAACCCGATCGGCGCGGCACGGGAACCTCTGGAATCATCTCGCGGCAAAAAGGGCATTGCCTCAAGTGCGTGCGCACCGGCTTGCCGCAGTGCACGCACTGTCGCGTCGCTTCGGCCTGGGTCTGAGTGGAATTCATGTGGGTTCCGGTACCTCTCCTTCCTAGCCTAGGTTTAAGGGAAATCTCCCGTCAAGCGGGACTCAGCCGGAGGCTAACGGCGTCCTTCAATCCCGCCGCCGCGCTTCCCGCCCGTGCCTCTTCGGTTTTGAAAATGCGAACACTGGTCAAGAACCCCCTAACGGCACTGAGACATGTTCATGTACCACAATCCAGCCGTGCGGCCGTTTCTCGAGCACCATCGTCCATCGCCCGTTCAAATGCGAACTTGCCCCTTGTTTGTTGACAATGTCAGCGCCGAATGTCACCGTCGCCCAGGCCAATGAGCCTCGACGGTGAACCCCCAGGTCGTCGTTCAGTTTGAACTTGATACTCTGGTTGGGCTCAAATAGCGCTTTCTGCACTCCTGTGCGGTACTCCGCCCAATTATTGTATTTCATCGGCGCAAGATCAAAATAGGCAAAGTCAGGATCAGGCGCGTAATACCGTTCGATCTTGCTGATATCGAAACTTTCCCACGAAGTGATGACCTTGGGAACGAGCCCCTGAAGCGCGGCCTGCTCGGAATCAGCCACTGCCGCGCTCCTTGAGATCGCTGTGACCGCAAGCATTATGGAGAGCCCCGTTGCTAGCCCAATCGCCAGAAGTTTAGGCATGGTGGCACCTTCCTTTGGATCAATTTTCGAGATTCCGTGGAGGAGAGAACTTGGCGCCTATCTTAACGCGTCTCTCCCAATTCCCTCAATGCCCGTCCCTCTCGCCACAGAACCCCATTGAGATTCTCCGTCAGGTCGTTTCGCTAACTTCCCCGCAGATGACTGAGCCACTTCTCAAGGGTCTGTTCCTGGGGCGTTTCCATATCGCCAAAGGCGACGCCCATCCCCATGTTGGGCTGCGAATAGATAACACGGCCCGCGCTGCCAAAGGTCTGCTTGTTGTAGAGGATCTGGATCTTCAGGGCGGTGCCGAACGGCAATGGATTCAGCATGTCCAAATAGCATCCGTAGCGGCTAAGCTCACTCGTGCGAGTGGCCATTCGCGTTTGTGTCTCAACCTCCAGGATCTCGGCAGAGGCGTAAAACGGATAGCGGGGGCACCGGCGAACCTGTGAACCCATAGAGCATGGCCTCCTCCATGCACGGAACAAAGGGCATGTAGTGTGATTGTACCCGCGATCTGTCGTCGCGGTCGATCCTGCTTAGCGGGATACTATCCATGCCAATGAGCCGTTTCGCTGGCTTGGCATTCAAGCCTGGCTCCGCTCCTCCCGCCTGGCTGATCCGAAGAATCCGTAGAGTGCTCGGCCCAAAAAGAAATAAGAAAAAAACAAAAAAAGAGGCGCGATCTTCTGCGCCCCTTCTCTTTCTCAGGGGGAGAAACTGTTTGCTTCGCAGCGTTAGTTCGCAGCCGCGGCGGAAACTTCCTTCTCGATGGGCGCACCAATTAAGTTGCCCCATTCGGTCCACGAGCCGTCGTAGTTCCGCACGTCCTTGATGCCCAGGAGATACTTCAGCACGAACCAAGTGTGCGAGCTGCGCTCACCGATCCGGCAGTAAGCAATGACCTCTCTGTCGCCGGTGATGCCTTTCGAGCCGTAGAGCTGCTTGAGCGCGTCGACGGACTTGAATGTGCCGTCTTCGTTGACGGTCTGCGACCAGGGAATATTCGCAGCCCCGGGAATGTGTCCTGCGCGCTGCGCCGTCTCCGTCATGCCCGGGGGCGCGATGATCTTCCCTGTGAATTCATCCACCGAGCGCACATCCACGAGGTGGGCGGGAGATTTTTTCTCCAGGGCGGCGAAAACATCGTCGCGCTTGGCGCGGATGGCGGTGTTCGGCGACTTCACCTTGTACGTTGTCGTGGCGACCACAGGCCTTTCCGTCGTGAGTGGGCGCTTTTCTTCCAGCCACTTCCTGCGTCCGCCGTTCATGATGAGAACGTTCTCGTGGCCGTAGTATTTCAGTTGCCAGAAGGCCCAGGCGGCGAACCAGTTGTTGTTGTCGCCGTAGAGAACGATGGTGGTGTCGGGCGAGATGCCGGCCTTGCCGAGGAGCGCTTCGAAGGCGTGCGGTTGCGCGAGGTCGCGGCGGATGGCGTCCTGCAATTCCGTTTGCCAGTTCCAGGAAATCGCGCCGTCCACGTGCCCCTGATCGTAGCCGGTCGTGTCGACATCAACTTCAACGACGCGGAGGCCGCGATCCTTGGCGTGCGCGACAACCCATTCGGTGGTTACCAGAACTTCCGGGTGAGCATAGTCAGACATAGTGTTTCCCTTTCTCGAGAAGTGGTCTAAAAAGGGTAGCGCAGAGTACGGGAGAAATCACCCTCTTTTTTATAGGGATTCAGGCGAAAACCAATCCGGACCGGGAATGTCACTTTCGTGCTTTATTTACAAAGAGTTATGACGTCTTAGCCAGCGGGCTGGAGCTTGCCTTCGAGCATCTCCCATTCAATGCGGACGAGCCAATCGAAATGCATGGCTTCCGTTTTGAGCCAGTCCTCGAGAGCCTCGCGAGTCTCGGCGTGGAATTCGACAAACATCTTGCCCTCGACCATGTTGACGAAGATGCGTTCGGCGTGAGCGCTTCCTCCGGATTGCATGCGCCGCGCGAGAGTTTCTGCGCCCTGCCGCGTGAGGCAAGCGAGCGTGTGCTGGGTAATGTAGCGTGGCATCGGCACTCCTGAATGAGTTTCGGAGTCTAAGTATTCCACAGAAGGCAAGCGCGGCGCACGAACACGGAACGCAGAAAAATATTTTGCTTACGGAAAGTAGCTTTTCAAGGAACGAATACAACGCGCGTGGCGTAGCAAGTCGACGCGCGGTTTTCCGGGTTTCTTGTCTTGCCTGTACGAACAGGCAGGTTCCCGCTGCGGCACAATTCGTTTTTCGCAATCGAATAGGCTCCTGTACAGGTCTACACTGACTTTGAGCAAGTCCGGAGATGGAGCCTATGAGACGCGCTGTAATCCTGATTGCGGTGTTCCTGATAGCGCTGGTGGCGGTGCGCGGTGTCGTGGCAGCGCCGCAGAGCAAGGGATCAGCGACGTTGAGTGGCGTGGTGATCGGCCCGGATGACAAGCCCGTGCCACACGCGAGCGTGAGCTACCAGTCGTCGGGAGGAAATGCGCCGCACGCGGTCTATACGGATGCCAGGGGCCGGTTTACGATTACCAAACTGAAGTCCGACAATTACGATTTGCGGGCATCATCAAAAGGCATCTTTTCGGAATGGGTAAAGAACATTATGGTGCGCAAGGGGCATACTGAGAACATCACAGTGCAACTGATCTACGCGAGAGAAATGCCGAAGGCCTCCAAGCCGAGCAAGCCGAAGCAATAGCTCTTCACCACGACAGGTGACTAAGACGAGGGATGACGCTGCTGAGGCACGCTTGCCACGACCAGCAAGCCGAGTGAAGACTGCTTATTGCGACATGAGGTGCTGCAGCTGATTCAAGTCGGCGGCTGAGGTGTCCGAAACGGCGCAGAATTCCATGCCACTTTTGCGCCAATCAACCCACTGATAACCCAGCTTTGAACCCGAGCGAGGTGAATCGTCCGGCTCTGAAGTAGGCCAGACGAACACGTTGACGATATGCTTGCGGCGGCCATAGACGAGCGCGGCGATGGCGCGGCCGCGGAGGACGTCGAGACGCCCTCCCTGCAAGGGGAATCCATCACTCGCAAAATCACGGACGGGCGGCGCGAAGTCCAGCTTGCCGTCGAACCAAGGCTTGACAGTGTGCTGATCGGTAGAGGTGACGTCGGTGAGATGGTTGGCCTGGAGCGAACGCAAATGGGCATCGACCATTTCTGCCGCCTGATATTCGCCTTCCTGGTTGAGGCTGGGAAGCAGGCGCCAACCTTCGAATGCGACGAGCAAGAAAGCAGCGGCAGCGGCAGCAGCGAGCCAGCGCACTGGCAAGAGCCGAAATCCAAATTTGGCGCGCGGGGCGGCGGGAAGATTCGCACGAATCTTGCGGCGAAGCGCGACGGGCGCTGTCGCGTAAAGCTGCGCGCGCTGGAGGGCAGAGCGCAGAGTCTCTTGCGCCTCGAGAGCGGAAAGGCAGTCGGGGCAGGATTCCAAGTGGCGCTCAAATTCGGAAGCGCGGGCGGCGTCCAGTTCGCCGTCGAGATAGCCGTGAAGAACGGCTTGGGCGTGCTCACAGCTCATGGGAGGCCTCCTGCGGAGCGCGTTGCGTGAGGGCCTGCTGGAGTCGTTGGCGGGCACGCGAGAGAGCGGACATGACCGTGCCGATGGGGATCGCAGTGATTGTGGCGATTTCTTTATAGGAGCAGCCTTCGAGCTCGCGGAGGACGAGCACTTCGCGGAAGCGCGGCGGTAGCGTTTCGAGGGCGCGGGTGAGGCGCTCGCGATCGTCGCTGGCGATGGCGAGAGATTCCGGAGTGGAGCTTGGCTGCACGTGCAGCTCTTCGTCGAATTCCGTCTTCATTTCCATGGGGCGATTCTTCTCCAGCCACGTATAGCCAGTATTCCGCACGATTTGCAGAAGCCAGGCCCGCGCGTCGCCGCCATGGAAACCCCCGAAGAAGCGATAGGCGCGCAGCATGGCTTCCTGTGCCACGTCTTCCGCATCCGCCCGGCTGTGCAGAAGCCAGCGCGCGAGGTTGAATGCGGCATCTAGATGCGGGAGCACGAGCTGTTCGAAGCGCTCGCGCTCCTGCGAATCCAGCACGCCCAAACCTTTCCCCTGGTCAAAAGAACTCATAAGCAGAGACCGCCCGCGGGGCAATCTTATTCCCAAAAGCCCCCTAAGTGTGACGGAGAAAAAATAACCCAGTAAGCAGGCGAGATGGAATAACGGGCGAAGCGCGACGGTCTAGTGGAATGAAGCACGTCCCATGGCGGCGCGGGCATCCCTGGCCTCTCTCAAACCGCGCCGCTCCTCCTCTTGCAGTGGGAGGGGAGATTATGGCGAGGCTTGACAGGGTCGAGGGAACGAGAAGGAAGAAACAGACAGAGGAGAAAATAATGCCTGGCAGGAAAAAAGACGAAATTCTGCATGACCACAACCATGATGGAGTCGACCGGCGCGGATTCTTGAAATGCATGGCGTGGGCGGGAACGGGAGCCTTCTGCGTGATGTCGGGTGGCGTTCTGAAGTCCTACAGCTTGAGCCGGCTGTCGGAAATGAATCCGGCGGCAGCAATGGGAGAGCTGAGCTTTGTGCAGATCAGCGACAGCCACATGGGATTCAACAAGCCGGCGAATCCCGACGTGGCGGGAACGCTTAAAGCGGCGGTTGACAAGATCAATGCGCTGCAGACGGCGCCGGAATTCGTACTGCATACGGGAGACATCAGCCACCTTTCAAAGCCCGAGGAGTTCGACACGGTCGATCAGATTTTGAAGGGCGCGAGCGCAAAAGATGTGTTCTTCGTGCCGGGCGAGCACGACGTGCTGAACGACGACGGCAAGCAATTTCTGGAGCGCTACGGGAAAAATGCGAAGGGCCAGGGCTGGTACAGCTTCGACAAAAAGGGCGTGCACTTCATCGGGCTGGTGAATGTGATGAACCTGAAAGCGGGCGGACTTGGCACACTGGGACACGAACAGCTCGAATGGATCGAAAGGGACGTGAAGCACTTAAAGCATAGCACTCCGATCGTGGTGTTCGCGCACATTCCTCTCTGGTCGGTGTATCCGGAGTGGGGCTGGGGAACGGAAGACAGCGCGCAGGCGTTGGCGTACTTGAAGAAGTTCGGATCGGTGATCGTGCTGAACGGCCACATTCACCAGACGATGCAGAAAGTCGAAGGCAATGTGACCTTCCACACCGCGGCGTCGACAGCGTTCCCGCAACCCCAGCCCGGCAAGGCGGATTCGCCGGGACCGATGAAAGTTCCGGCGGAACAACTGCGCAGCATCCTCGGAATCACCGACGTGAATTATGTCCAGGGGCGGCATGCACTGGCAGTCGTTGATTCGAGTCTGGCGTAACCCGAAGCAAACATCCCAAGACGCGGCGAGTGGCCGCAGTCCTACGGGTGTCTGAAAAATTGGAAAGGAAAAAACAAAGATGAAGAGAACTATGTTGGTTCTTAGTTTTGCAGTGCTGGCAGTGTCTTCGCTGGCGGTGAGTGCGCCGAGACATCAGGCATTTCCAGTCTCTGCTCAGGAAAACCAGGCAGCAACGGCGGCGGTCAAAATCGATAATTTTAGTTTTGGACCTGCGACGCTGACGGTCGCGGTGGGTACCAATGTGACGTGGGTCAATCACGACGACATTCCGCACAACGTGGTGAGCACGGACGGCCTGTTCAAGTCCAAGGTGATGGACACGGACGAGAAATTTTCCTTCACGTTCACTAAAGCGGGAACTTTTCCCTACTTCTGCGGAATTCATCCGAAGATGACGGGCAAAGTCGTGGTCCAGTAAGCCAGGGAGATCCAGTGCATCCGTTCGACATCAAGTCAGCGCTGCTCGCGAAACATGCGCAACACGTAGTGCTGATTCACTTTCCGATCGCGCTCTTCATCATAGGAGTCGCGTTTGATTTCCTGGCGCAGTGGACCGGGAAAAAGTCGCTGGCGGCCGCGGCTTACTACAATTTGCTGGCGGCGGCCGCTTCGACGCTGCCCGTGCTTGCGACCGGGCTCCTGGCGTGGCAATTCGCACTCGAAGGGCAGCGACTGAAGGGAATTCTGTTGATGCACCTTGTGCTTGCTTTTGTCACAAGCGCACTAATCTGGCTGGTGGGGTGGTTGCACTACCGGACGGAGCGGAAACCACAGCAAGCTCTGCCGGGCTACCGTCTGCCGCTGGAATTTGTTGGCGTCATGCTTGTTGCGTTGACCGGGCATCTGGGGGGTTTCCTCAGCGGCGTCAACGGCCCCGGGTAGACCTTCAGAGAGACTAAAAGCGGAAACTTCTGTGCCACCAAGCGGAGGTCCGGCCGCTTCCGCCCACTATTAAGAACCTTTTTGAGGGATTGGCTTGTCGCACGAGGGTTTTCTAGGAACGGCAGCACGCTGGAGTGTCGACCTGACTCTGCTCCTCGAACTGGGGATGGGAGTCGGTTTGCTGTTCGGCGCGCTGCTGGCCAGTATGCGGCGTTTCCGGCTCCATGCGCTATGCCAGTCGGCCATCGTGCTTCTAAACCTGGCGCTGATCGTGCTGACAATGGTTCCAGCGTTTCGCCTGCAGGTCAGTGCTGGACTCCCGAGGAAGCTGCGCAAGTCCTACTACGGTATCTCTACGGCACATGCCGCACTTGGAAGCGTCGCCGAGATCGCCGGATTGTATCTGCTTCTTGCTGCAGGAACAAACCTCTTTCCGGAAAAACTCCGGCTCACTCGATACAAGTTCTGGATGCGAAGCGTGCTTGTGCTTTGGTGGGTTGTGCTCTTGTTGGGGATTGCGACGTACGCCCGCTGGTATCTACCGCAACTCGTGCGCAGATAGTTGGATGCGCGGGTACTCACGGAAACTTTCGCACGGCAGGTTATTTCTCGGACTCGGATCCCCGAAGCAGCGGTGTAGAAGAGTTTAGGGATGTGACCGCCGGTGAGCTGTCACGAGTGAACGACCCCAACTCCATGAATTCTAAGGCGGAGATGGGACTAATAGTACGAACGCAGCCAAGAAAAGGTAAATACAGAAAAGATGTCTCCTGTAACATAATGAAAAATAAGACGTTAGATAAAATGGTGAACCAACCACAGTGGCTCTACTGTAAGTGTAAGCAAGGCGTACCAAGACCCGCGTACCCTATTTGCTGGCTCGGGTGGCCCATTGGGGAATACATAGTGACCCAGTAGCCTCCTAAGAACGGGTTGGGGGCCGCGCGGGGACAGCGGCTCCGCAAGGGGTCGTGTGCGAGCTACCCAACCCGCCAGTTTTTCCCCTCGAATCTTTCAAGAGCATGCGTCGGGCTTGGGCCCGATGCGTCCCGTCGAAAAACCGCGGAACGATTCCGGCGACAATCTATGCTAGGGGCGGCAGGCTGCGTGCATCCAGGAACGCTGGTGTGCGGAAACGAATTGCTGTGGGCAGCGAGGAATCAGCGACTTGGGACGGTGAGCCTCCGCGGCGTCATGCCTGGTATATGCGACAGATGAACAAATTAGCGGACAGACTGAAGCGAGGAACGCCGCTCCTGCTGGCGCTCCTGGCGTGGCCGACCTTGGCGATGTGCGCTGTCTCGGGCGGTGAGCCGGCGGCGGTGAAGCTGAAGCGGGTAACGGACGCAGCGTTCGAACACTCTGTGCAGTTGACGGAAGCGCGCAACGCGGAAGAGCTGAAACGGGGGACGGGCTTGTTATGGATTGAAGTGTTGCCGGAAAACGAGCGCGCGGCGGCGTTTGCCCAATTGAAACGCGGCGAAGTGAAAATGGAAAAGCTGGAGACGCAGGAGAACGGCGAGGCGATCCAGTGTCCGGGGGGAATGATTCATCATTGGGTGGGCCTGATTTTTGTTCCCGGCGCGAAGCTTGAAGACGTGCTGGGAATTCTGGAGGATTACGACCGGCATTCGGTCTATTACGCTCCTGACGTCGAGCGGTCAAGAATTGAATCGAGGGATGGTGATCACTTTCGAGTGTTTCTGCGATTCCGGCGTCACAAGGTGATCACGGTGGTTCTGAATACGGAGCATGATGTGCAGTATTACCGGGATGCTCCGGAGCGAGCGCATAGCCGGAGCTCCGCGGTGCGAATCGCGGAAGTGGAAAACTCAGGAAAGAGCGATGAGCGGGAAAAGACACCGGGAGACGACGGCGGGTTCCTCTGGCGGATGGAGACGTGGTGGCGCATGGAAGAACGCGACGGCGGGGTCTACGTGCAGAGCGAAGTCGCGTCGCTGACGCGCAATATTCCGACGGGACTGGGCTGGATGATTGGGCCGTTTGTGACGAGCATTCCCAAGGAATCGCTGACCTTTACGCTGGAAGCCACGCGGAAGGCGGTAGAATCGCGACACGCGGGTCGCTGAGTCGATTCCGCCGCCAGACTAAGGCGGTCCAAATCTCATTCGAAATAAGATCCAGCAGCCCCAAATCACAATCGCGAGCGAGCACACAAAGCCTATCCACCGGGGGATGTGCACGACGGGAAGCACCCACCACCACAGCGCCACGACGCGTAGGGCACGCGATGATGCGATGGTGGCGCTCGGACTTCCCGCCTCGTGGAAGATTTCTCTCACATCGTGGTTCCGGGCGTCGGCCATGACGCGCGAGGCCGCGCCCCACGCGTGAAGCAGTGGAGCGCGCGACGGGGACCAGAGTAAGTCACTCTCCGAAACTCCCTGTTCGTTTGCTTCCGCATAATAGCGCTCGTAATAGGAAATCATAGCGGGCGCGTTAACGAGAAATCCCGCAAGGCCCAAAACGAGGAGCCCTTTGGCCGCTTTCCCTTCGAGCAAACCCGTCAGTGCCATCAAACCCGGCAGCGCGGGGAGGAGATACCGCGGCCCCCAGGACCAGCCGCCGTGCCAGTAGGGCACTAAGGAATGTAGCACCAGAAAACCAGCAAAGAGTGCAACGATCAAGAGCGCTTCGATCGGTTTTGTTTTCTCGGCTTTTCGAAAGCCCAGAATAGCCATGAGAGCTGGCGGGCAATACCAAATGATTCCGCGCCCCGGACTACAGAGCAAGCCAGTAATACCCTGTGGGAGCGCAGAGAGCGCGAAGGCCCAACGTGGGCCGAAGTTAAGAGGATTTCCAAAACGAACTGTATTATAGAGGAAGTAGAAAAGCAGCCCGAAGACGCTGCCTACGGCCGGTAGAATACTGAGGCGGGCCGGAGTTTTTTTCAGAAAAAGATAGAGAGACAGTGGAGGACCGAGAAGGATGCCAGTTGGCTTTGCCAGCACCGCCAGGAGCGCCAACAGTGCCGCAAAGAATATTTTTCGCGAAACGCGGGTAAAGGTCAAACAGACCGCTCCTGCGACCAACAACGACAACAACGGCTCGGCGTAAAAGGTCCGTGTGTAGACCATAGCCACCGTGCCAAGTCCAAAGGTGAGCGCCGCCCGGCGAGCGCCCCGCAGCGTGCTTCCCAACTGCAGGGCCATGAAGGCGACCAATGCGACGGTCGCAGCGGTGAAAACCGCGGGCAGAATACCGGCAAAGGCAGCAGCGATGAAATGCAAAGGTACATGTAGCGGGCGGGCAGCCAGGACGGCAGCGGCGACGAATGGCACCGCGACCAAAGATTGCAGCGGATAGTAGGACGAGTAGATCTGGCCGCCGCGTCCGGGGATGCCAAGCCCGGCTGGTACTATGAGGCTGTGACGCAGAACGATGGATTCGGCGACCCCTAGCATCGAATTACCGTCGATCGAATAGATGCCCGGGGGAAGAAAGGCGAGGTAGAGAAGAGCTGTCACGAGCCCCAGCGCCCACACAGCTTTCCGTGCTTCCGTCGAAATCACGCTGGAGGGAGAGTACGCCGGGTCAGAAGACAATTTGCCTCACGATTCCTCAGTCTACCAGCGCCGGTTCCCTATATATGCAAAAGTGCATGACGCCGTAGCTTGGCCATTTTCTCGCAACCTGCTGGGGTTCGGCGCGCAACACGTACTTCGAGCACTTCTTGGTGCCGGCCTACGTTCGACTGGACTTACAGCCGCTCCTTTATCGCGCAGACCAGCACGCCGCCGCTATTGAGCAGTGGATGAAACCAACTGGTGCCTTTCTCATCGGCGTTGCTCGGGATCAAGATCAAGCGGTCGGCCCAGCCAGCGATAAGACCGAAGGAATCGTATACGCTGTAGGAATAGGCAAGGCCGTCCCCTTCTGTGATCCTGTATCCTTTCCCGCCGGTTCGCAGGTAGTTGTAGGCAGCCCACAATCCGCTTCTGTAGAGCGCCAGCTTGATGTACTTCGCAGCGCCCGAGCCCTGGCCGAAGCGATTGCTGTCGCAAAGGAAAACTGCCCTTCTCGCGACGCGCAGCATCTCTTTGATGACGGCGCTGGGATTCGCGACATGATGCAGAATGGCGAACTCACAGACCGCATCGAAGCTGGCATCTGGAAATGGGAGCGCATCCCCCGTTGCCCGAATAATTTGGACACTGCTAGTATTACCGCACTGCACGGCTTGTTCGACGAGAGCGGCTACGGGCTCGACGCCGCAGACAAACAATCCGGGAAGCGCTTCCTTCAGACCGCGCATTCCGCGGCCAGTGGCAGTACCGACATCGAGGACGGACCGCACCTCTAGCATTTGCATGAACGCATGTAGGAACTTCGTGATGGCAGGATCGTCGGAACCTTCGTGCGCGTGCATCGAATCGTACCGAGCGGCGGTGTCCGTGTAATACCTGCGCTGAATTTCTACGGCTTGATCCCGTTTGGCTGGCATTCGGCCTCTGGCAAAGTAACGAACATCGTGAACTGCGCGAACGAAATGTTAACTGAGATGGGTGTCTGCGAGCATTAACTAAGTGCGGGCTACCGGCCTTTCGAACTCCCCTTTTTCGCAGCAGCTTCCACGAGGAACCCCCGCGTCTCCGCGGCATTGCGGTTCCACGTCTGCCGCTGCGCAGTCATGCAGGCTTCTTGCCCCAACTGCCGGCACAATTCAGGATTCGCATAGAGGGTTCGCAACATGTTTGCGAGTTCCTGGGGGTCCTGGGCCTCACGTAAGATCATTCCGTCTTTTCCATTGCTGATTATCTCGCTGGCTCCTGCTCGGGAACTGGCGATAACCGGTAGGCCGCAAGCCATTGCCTCGAGAATCGGAAGACCATAGGCATCTTCGAGCGACGGGCCCACATAGGCATCGGCCGCGGCGTAGAACTGCAGAACGTCAGGGGAGGGGTTTAGAAAACGGATTTGGTCGGCAATGCCGCTGGCTCGAATGATCGGTTCGTAGGCAGCGCGGTCGTCGCTGCCCACAACGAGAAGTGTGAGCGGCAGTTCACGGCAGGCTGCTAACGCATCCAGTAACGTATCAAGACCTTTCTTCTTCCAATCGTTGCCGATGAGGAGAAGGCTGAAGTCGCCCGGGGACAGGGAAAATTGCTCGCGAATGGAGGTACGTCGCGCCAGCCGCAGCTGTGGTGAGAAGCGCGCGGTATCCACACCGTTGCGAATCACAACGATGTCGGTGCGTTGAAAATGTTTCGCCAATTGGGAGGCAACAAGGTCGGAAACACCGGCGAGAGAGCTGGTCCGACGGCTGTAGATTCTGCGCTCCAGGGCCATCATGAGGTGGTAATAGAGCCGACGGTGGAAAAGACGTGGCCAACTCACAAGTGGTGCATTGCGAAATCTCGAATGGGCACGCACCTGCTCGTAAAGCTCATGGAAAATAATGTGAACGGCAATGGCGTCCGCATCGAGCGCGTTGATTCCTGGCGAATAGAGTAAATCGAATATCTGTCCGCGGATATGCGAGTCCCACCAGCGCTGCGCCCGATTGGCAAAAAACCACCAGAGATAGGCAAAGAGATGTGGCCCGCGAATGGCTGGAACTTTGTGCCAAAGAATCCGGGCGGAGGACGAAGCGTCGGGATAACGGACGACACCGGCGAGGTCTTCGACGCGCTGGGAATAGAGATGAATTTCGATGTCGGAATGTGCGGCGAAGCGTTCGAGTTGCTCAACGATGCAGCGCTCGGTACCGTGGCGACGATCTAAGAACGGAGAGACGACGGCGAGGCGCAAGTCAGCGGATCCAGCGGCGGCTAGGTTGGGCAGAAGGAGCGTTGGCCGCGAATTGGGCGGAAAGCGCAATGCTGGGGAGGCGGAAGAGGATGCCGAGCTGCAGCCAGAGGAAGGCGTTCAGAACGAAATCCTGATAGGGCTGAATACCGTAGAAGGTGAGCGGAACCAGCAACAAAAAGGCATACCAGAAAATCATGAAGCCGAGGGGGAACCAGGGCGAACCCTTCAGCTTGTAGACCACCTTCCAGGCCGCGAAGAGCACGGAAGCACTCATAATCAGCCAGAGAGCGAGGCCCCCAATCCCCATCTCTACAATGAGCGTGCCGAAGCCACTTTCCACACCAATTCCCATTGCAGGCACCTGCATGATGCGGCTTACGTATTGCACACCGAGTGAGGCGGTGCCGATCCCGTAGCCGTAGGGCCAGCGAGGATAGTCGAAGGCGAAGAGGAGGTTTCGCAGGGGGTAATCGCGAACGCGATGCATCAGCTCACTTGAGGGGCTGTCCGGAGAAAGCGTCTCCGAATAGAAGGCGAGACGCGACAGTAGGGCCTCGGGATAGGTGACCATGAGCAAGCCAAAGCCGAGTACGACGCCGAGGATGGCACGCTGGAGCGTGCGCATCACGCGCATGACCTCGCGTTGACGCCAGGGAGCGCCCCATAAAAATGCGGCGGTGGCGACGATGGCGGCGCTGATAATCCAAAGAAAAACGCCGCGCGAGGCGCAGAGGGCCACAGCGGCGAAGGTTACCGCCAACGAAATGAAAGTGATGTTCCTGCCGCGACGATGGCGAAGAAGAAGATATCCGCTGAAACCGAAAGCGAGGAGCCAGATCGCGAGCAGGTAATCAGCGAAGCGGCCCGCACTGACAAACACCGAGGTGGGGCGATAAACCAGAACGCCGGAGATAGGAGCCATGCGATAGAGCTGGCTTAGCTCGCGGATATCATCGGCGGGGTGTACTGGATTGAGAAACGTGTGGCCGAGGATGGCCTGGGCGATGCCCAGGGACACAATTATGAGCGCGAGACCGATATTGATGAAGTAAAAGCGACGCAAAGTCTCTTCGGTGTCGACCAGTGCGTAACCGATGAAGAGAAGAGGTATGTAGTAGTAGTAGAGCTTTAAACCGAGCACGCCGTACATGAGACTGCTAGAGGCCGGATTGAAAACCTGCATCACGCCAAACCACAGAAAGATGAGCAGGGGAATGAGGAAAGGCGGCCGAAAGGTGTGCACTTTCTTCCGGCGGTAGGCCAGAAAAAACGAGAGATAGACGATGAGGACCAGAAAATCCTTGGCGAAATAAATCGCCATGTTGTTACCGAGGAACTTGCGCGCGAAATCCTCGAACAGAAGCCAGAACAGAAAAAAGTAGAGTCCGTTACGCCAATTATTGAGCATGGCGACAACGAAGGCGCCGGCAACAAGGATCATGGCGGCGTACGTCAGGCTGATGAGGCTGCCAGAAATAACGTATTCAGCGGCTTTCCAGGCCGCAACGGCGACAAACACAAAAAACCCGAACATAAGGAGTGGGTTGCGGCGAAATTCGCCGGGTAGAGCTGATGTCATCGGCCTCATGACAGCGGCTCCATGACGAGGATGTGATTATCACCGAGGAGAGCGTCTCCGGAGAAGGCCGCGGCAGAGAGGCGAAGGGCCCAGGCGATGGGCTTGCGGGTGAGCTGATAGCCGCTGGGAGGAAAAACAAAATGCTCGCGGAGCCGGATGCCAGCAAGAGGGAGGAATTGCCGCCGGAGAAGATCCCAGAAGATGGGAGAGATGTGCGTTGGCTCGCCGTGCTCGTCCATTGTGCGGATTTTGCCAGCGAGCAGAAACTTAAGGCGCGCGGGGAGCGAATCGACGTTTGGTGTGGTAATCACGGCGACGCCGCCTGGTGCGAGGAGGCGCCCGACATTGCGCAAGAAACCGATGGGGCTTTCGACATGCTCGATGACTTCGATGGCGGTGACAAGATCGAAAGTAGCAGGGCCGAGCTGCGCGGCAAACTCGGGGTGATTGAAATCGAGGCTCTTGTGAGGCAGCTCGGCGGCGAAGCCATTGGCGTCGCGGTCGACCGCGAGGACATCGCAGCCGAGTGACTGGAGACGCGCGGCCATGGCACCGGGTCCGGTGCCGAGATCGGCAGCGCGCACGCCGGGGCGCGCGTAACGCGTGAGGACACGCTCGCCGACGAAATCGTGGAGGCCGCTGTTCGTCGTGGTATAAAGCATCAGCACTTGGCCGCGACGCAAACTTCCCGGTACACGCGCGCGTGCTCCTCTATCATACGGGCCCGGGAGTAAAAATCGAACACACGTTGCTTGCCCCTGTGACCCAAAGTGATGGGAAGCGCCGGGTCATCAAGGAGCTGAACGAGCTTGGCGGCGAGGTCGGCGGCGTCGCCAGTGCGGAAGATGAGGCCCGCTGGGCCGAGGACTTCGGCGAAGGCGCCGAGGTCCGATGCAATCACGGGAAGGCCACGCAGCATATTCTCCGCGACAACCAAGCCGAAAACCTCTCCGCCGAGAGACGGGACCACCACAAGGGAGACTTGCGCGAGCGCGTCTTCGAGCTCGGACGCAGCGAGACAGCCGGCGAAGCGAACTTGGGAAGAAAGTTGCGAATCCCGTGCGAGTTGCTCGAGCGAGGCGCGCTCTGGGCCGTCACCAATGACGAGTAGTTCGAACGGGCGACTTTGTTTGCGAAGGATACAAGCGGCTTCGAAGAGAAGACGGACTCCCTTCGTGGTGACGAGGCGGCCTTGAAAGGCGATCACGGGTGCGGCGGAGGGCGGCGTGACACTCGACACGGCCGGCGAAATCGCTGCGGAAGTGTCGAGGCCATGGGGCACGGGCCTGATGCGCGGAAGATGAAGCTGGGCACTGAGCCATTCGGTAGGGGTGATGTTTGCGGATACGCATGCGCAAAGAAAACGGCGAACGAAGGTGAGGAGCCAAAGCTTGCGCGAGACGAACCAGCCCTGGGCAGAATTGCAGCTGAGGCATTCGGCGTGACGCCGAGCCATGAAATGGCCCGGGCATGGAGTGCCGGCAGGCTCGATAAGCAGCTGGCCGTTGGGGCAAATAGTCTGAAAACCATGGTGCTCGACGACGACAGGCTTGCGCGCGAGCAGTCCGAGGCTGAGAGGAGCAAAGGCGGGGCCGGCGACGTGGATGATGTCGGACGTGCGCACGAGACGCCAGAGATAGAGCAAGGCGGGCCGTCGGATAACGCGAAACGGGAGCGAGCGATCGTCAAAATCGCCGGCAGGCGTCTCTGTGGTGACGGTGAGATCGAATTCGGGTTCTCCCTTCGATGTGCGGAGCTCGGCAAGGCCGCGGGCGAGCGAGAGAACAACCGTTTCGACACCGCCAATACTTGGGGCGAAGAAATGAGAATAGACGAGCAGCTTCACGAAGCTTCCTTCTGAAGAAAGCCGACACCGTGCATGATCAGCGCTTTGCGCGCCGCGACCTCATGCGTAAATTCGGGAAAGGCTGGATTCCAGGCAGCGTCATCGGAAATGAGCAAGCCGCCCGAACGAAGATGCAAATAGGCCGCGCGAAATTCCCACAGCATGTGGTCGTAGGTATGAAGACTGTCATGGACAAAAATATCGATGCCGCCGAGTTTCAAAAGCACGGATGGCAAAAGCTGGCGGGAATCGCCGATATGAAGCAGCCATCTGCCGCGCAGCCATGCGGGCACGAGCCAGCCAAGCTCCGCTCCGGTGGGCAAGAAGCCAGGATCATCGAGACCGATGGAATGCAGGCGACCTTTGCGATTTTTGTGAAGCGCCAAAAGTAGATAAGAAGAAGATACGCCGTTCGCTACACCTGTTTCGACGATACATTCAGGGGCCAAAGCGCGCACAGCCGCGTACTGCATCAAGACCTTTTTTGCGAAGAGGTCCGCGCTCTCGATTGACAACTTGCGGAACTTCTCTTCAGCGGCACAGAGCAATTCGGCAAATTCCGGAGTAGAAATGGGCTCATTCATGTAAGCGCGGATTTGCCGCGCCGGTTTGCTCGTGATGTGGCCGATAAACCTTTCATCAGCCAAGGTCAGCTGACGAATGATAGAGCTGGCAGCGTAGCGTGGGTTCTTGAAGGCAAATGCCGCCCGCCGACAGACATTCTGCAGAAGCCACCTCATGGCCTCCTCGCGCTGGGGGTGGAAGATTTTGCGGCGGTCGCCGGAGAGCTATCCGGCATCAGATCACCGAGGCGGGGAATGCGCGAGACAGCACGCGCGACGGCGGACAGGGTCGCCTCGATATTCTCCCGCGGAGACCAAGAGTCCATCCGGGCGCGTGCGGCGCGCCCTATCACGGAGAGTCTTGTTTCTCCGCTTATAGCTTGGCGGAGGAGCGCGGTGAGTGCATCGACATCACCGCAGGGGTAGACGAATCCGGTGCGTCCAGGAGCGATCAGATCGCGCGCCGCGCCGACGTGGTCGCTGGCAGCTACCGGGCAGCCGCACAGCATGGCTTCGTTGACGACAACAGCGAAGGGCTCATATTCGGAAGGCAGGACCATCAGGTCGGCGGAGTTGTAAACCGCGGGGAGCTGCGTTTGATTGACAAACCCGAGAAAACGTACGCGAGAAGTTACACCCAGGGCCGAAGCTTCGGCCTCGAGGCTGGAACGCAAGGGGCCTTCGCCTGCGAAGATGAGCCGGGCATTGGGAAGTGACAGTTTGGCGAAGGCCTGGAGTATATCGAGCGGGCGCTTCCAGGGCTGGAGCTTGGCGCAAAACAGAATGACGGTGTCGTTGGACGACGCGCCCCACGAGGTGCGCACGGCATCGCGATCGACACGGGCGGATTCAGCGAGCCACCAATCGTTGTCGACGACGTAGGGCGTGAGCGTGATGCGATCATCGGGGATGCCGAGGAAACGCATGAGATCGCGGCCCCCTGAGGATGGAACAATGACCTGATCAGCGATGCGGAAGAGAAACGGCCACAAGATGCGCTTGACTCGGCGCTTCCACATTCTGCCGTCGCGCGGTGTGAGTGTACCCGTGTCCGTGCCGAAAAGAAATGCGGTGCGGGAAAACTTCGCAGCGAAACAAGCGATCCAGAACGAGGCGCGGACGTAGCCGACGTAGCAGAGGACGGCGTCAAACTTTCCTTCATGGATGAGTTTCCGGAGACCAGGATTACGGAGGCCGAAAAAGGATTCCGCGCCGGAGCCACTGTTGGGGACGAGCGTCCAGGGGTAGCCATCGAGAAGTGGGATGTCCCATTTCACGGTGGCGCCAAATTCTGGGTCGTGCGCAGCTTCGGCGCCGCGGAGAGTACAGTAGGCAACGTGAAGGTCGAGGTCAGAGCGCGCGGCCATGCGACGGAAAAGAGGGGCTTGATATTGTGCCGGGTGCGTAACGATGGCCAGGACACGGTAGCGGGATTCAGGCATGGTGTGACTCTGCGACTTTCGGGCGATTTACGGCGGATATATGGGGTCTTCTCGAGCGCAAGGAGATGCCCTGGAGGGAAGTATACCCGGTTTCGCGAGGAGACTGGCTGTGCTAGACTGCGAAGGTTCCGCAGGGGTTTGCGGTTCACCGTAGGTTTCCGCACTGGTGTAGCTTTTCCCGAGCGACCGCTCTGCGGCTCAAAATTTCACTCAATGTGGACCCCGACTAGGTCGGGGTCACGCAAGATGAAGAGGAAATGTCATGTCTGGGCATTCAAAATGGGCCACCATTAAGCATAAGAAGGCGGCCACCGACGCGAAGCGCGGCCGCATATTTACAAGGCTGATCCGGGAAATCACGATTGCCGCGAGAATCGGGGGCGGCGACGCGAACTCGAACCCACGTCTGCGCACGGCGATTTTGGCGGCGAAAAACGAAAACATGCCGAACGACAACATCGAGCGCGCGTTGCTGCGCGGCACAGGGCAGCTCGAGGGTGAACAGTACGAAGAAGCGACGTTTGAAGGATACGGCCCGGGCGGCGTGGGAATGCTGATCCAGGTGGTGACCACGAACCGCAACCGAATCGTGGGAGATTTCCGCCACTTGATGAGCAAGAACGGTGGGAACCTGGCTGAAGCGGGCGCGGTGGGATGGATGTTCCACCGCAAGGGCGAAATCGTGGTGGCCAAAGAGCAATCCAGCGAAGACAAGTTATTGGACATAGTGCTGGAGGCCGGCGCAGAAGACATGAAAGACGATGGCTCGGGCTGGTACATCGTGACGCCGCCGGAAGCGTTTGAAACGGTGAAAGGGGCGCTGAAAAAAGCGGGGATTACGCCCGTGTCAGCCGAGATCGGGATGGTCCCGCAGAATTACGTCAAGCTGACGGGGCCGCAAGCAACGCAAATGGTTCGGCTGATCGAAGCCCTGGAAGAGCATGACGACGTGCAACACGTGTATGCGAACTTTGATATCGACGAGTCGGAGATTCAGGCGGCGGTCGGCGCGAACTGAAGTGGTTTTGTAGTTTCGCGGCCATCCTCGGGAACCTGGATGGCCGTTTTTCTTTTGCGATGGAGGAATGCCACAAACTTGTGGCAGGAGAAAAGGGATGGCCGTAGACTGATGGCCATGCGCGGCGGGAAGGAAAAGAACGGCTGGATGCGGGTGCTGGGAGTGGACCCAGCGGCGGCCGGGCCGACGGGATACGGGATCGTGGAGGGCGACGGACGGCGCTCCCGGATGCTGCATTACGGTGCATTGCGCGTCACCGCAAAGCGGCAGAAGGAGTGCGCGGGTGCGGCGCTACAGGATGTCCACACGCTGCTCTGCGGTCTGATCGAAAAGTTCATGCCGGACGCGATGGCCGTGGAAAGTGTGTTCACGGCGTTAAACATGCGAACGGCGCTCCGGCTGGCGGAGGTCCGCGGAGTGGTGCTGCTGGCGGCGGCGCAGCATGGCGTGGAGGTGCACAGCTATGCGCCGCGCGAAGTGAAAGCATCCATTGCCGGACACGGGCAAGCGGACAAGCGGCAGGTGCAATTGATGGTCCGGGCGCTGCTGTCCATGACGGAAACGCCGGAGCCCGCGGATGCGGCGGACGCCCTGGCAGTGGCATTGTGCCATTTGCAGATGGAACAGGCACGGCGCCGGTTTGCGCTGCCAGAGGCCAGTGCGCTCGGAAAGCCTCGCGACGCGCGCGTGGCATTGGCAGCGGTCAGCATCGCAACTCGGAGTCCATTGCCGCGCATCCTATCGACGCGATGAAGAAAACTTTCGTCCGCTACGTTCTCCCTGTTCTGTGCGGCGGCCTCCTTCTAGACGCGGGGCTCGCAGGAGCCGTTCATGGCGCGCCGCCCGCAACAACGCCCGGTAGATTACTTTCTGCGGCTTCGAGCGGGACTTCCTCGGCTGTGCCGATGTGCGCGAGGATTACGTACCGCCGCGTGTTCCAGTCGAGTACACCGGAATTCATCGAAATCGTGGTGCACGAGGATTCCGATGCGGCGACGTATGAAATCCGCCAGCTTAATGACGATCCTGGCGCCTCGGCCTTTGAGGTAAGCGCGGCGCTGCGTGTGAAGATGTTCGAACTAGCGGGGCGATTGAACCATTTCCGTGGGCAGGACCTTGACGTGCACCGGAAAATCGCGAATCTCGGGGAAAAAACTTTTCGCTGGGAGCAAGGCTCGGAAGCCCATGAGACGAAATTCAATTACACGCTGAATTCGACTGCCAACCAGTTGTTGCAGATCTTCGAAGGACTCGCGCGCCAGCAGGAACACCTCATGCTCATCGCGCGGCGGATGAAGTACGACCGGCTGGGAATCAACGACGCGCTGCTGCAGTTCGAAACGGACTTCAACCACAGCCTGCTCCCCGAGCCCAAGCGCGCGCTGCCGGTGCTGGACCAGATTGCGAGCGATTCCCGGTTCGTGGAAATTGCGCGGCAAAGGGCCAGGGCTCTCGCCGAGCGCATTCGCCACCAAGGTTAGTCCAGTCCGTTTGTTCCCTTCCTACGTCCATCAGATTGCTACAGTTTGCTAAGGGGATCAAACGCAGAGAGCGTCCGCGGGTTTCCCATGCTAGCCGGGATTCGCTTTTTCCAGGCGCGTTTTGGAGTGCAGGGTAGGCTTGGTGTCTTACTAAGTACACCGTGCCTTGCGCGCAAAAAAAAAGGGGAGCCGGAAATCGGGCTCCCCCAAGGAAGTTAATACAACCGGTTTAGAAGGTGAACCGCAGTCCCAGACGGATGTTCCGGGGGAGCTGGAACAGAAAGGGTTTACCGTATTGGCTGTTGACAGTAAGCGGACCACCAGCTGCGGTCGGATTGGTCGGTGCGTTGTTCAGCAAGGACGCAAGGTTGTACGGGCTCTCGAACGCAGCATAGCCCGCAGCGCCATCAAAGAGTGTCTTGCCGCCCGGTGCGATGAAGCTCGAGGCGAAGATGGAGTCAACGTTCTCATAGATGGCAGTTACTGCTTTCTTGTTGAAGATATTGCTGGAGGTCACGGTGAAGGTGATGGCCTTTGCCTCTCCGAACTTGTAAATGTGGGACACGCTCAAATCGGACTGCGTGAACCACGGTGTGCGGCGAGTAACCGGACTGCCGACGGTGACAGCACCGGTAGTCGGGTTTTGGCTGATATCCGCCCACTTTCCGCGGCCTACCACATCCGTAGGAAACCCGCCCGGGAAAGCGAAGCCCACATCCACGATAGCGGTTTCCGGTGAGCCGCTATACAAATAGGCGAAGACTCCGAAGTCAGTGGCGTTGTGCTTGCCTTCGTTCAACTCGTAGTACCCATAACCCTTGAAGGCATGCGGGCGATCCGTGGGAAGCAGCCCGCTGGAAGATTGACCGTTATCTCCCCACTGAAAGAACGGTTCGTCGAATGCGCGGCTGTTGTTCGGCGAATTGCGGCCACCAAAGGCGTCGCCAAAGTCGGTGCTGGTCAAGCCCGAATAATTCCCCCACAGCCTGCTATAGGTGTAAGAAAACATGCCCATCCAATGGCTGGCTGTGGTCCTGGTGAGGCGGAGTTCCACACCATCATAGTTGCGCTCTGCCGCGAACATTTTCTGGGGAGGACAAGCATTTCCCGAGCATGCCGGCGGAGGGGCACCATAGAGGAAAGTCCAGAATTTGTTGAATGTACTATTGATACCCTGGCCGGGGTTGACGATGACAAAGGTTTCGCCAATGGCGGGATTGAAAATAGCCGCGTCTTCGATCGCATGATCGAGACGCCGGCGGTCCCAACGCGCTTCGAGGGCCAGGTTCTTCCCCAATTGGTAGTCCGCTCCGAACACGGTCTCATGCTGACGATAAGGCTTCAGCCCCGGAGCGACGCCCTCTTCCGTAAGGGTGCAAGTCGAGCACGTTGTGGGGAAAGTGCGGAAATTTTGGTTCTCCAGGAAGGTCAGCCCCGCGGGTGTTCCACCGCCCGCGAAATTAGCCTGGCTTGCGGAGTTGGGCCCAACGCAGTCGCGTCCTGCTGTGCCGGTGAAGGCCGGAGTGATCACGCTGAGATTGGAAGTGTTCAGAGCATAGGCGCAGTTCTGCCAGTACTGGCCATTAAACGAACTGATGGCCAGATTTAATTTCATTATGTCGTAAACAACGCCGTAACTCCCAAACACCTTCAATTTCCCGTTCTTGAGCACGTCCCAAGCAGCGCCGAGGCGCGGAGCGACCTTGTCCGTCCAGGCGAAGTCAATGGGATGGCCCACACCGCCCGTGGGTTGGTTCTCGGCGGGCAGGTATTCCTTATCGAAACGGATACCCAGGTTGAGGGTCAGGCCCTTGCCGATGTTCCAAGCATCCTGGGCATACAGACCGTGATTGCGGCTCTGAGCATAGCCGTAGGAACCGAAGTCTCGTACATTGGCGTAGCCAAACTGGCCCTGGCAACTCGTAACGTTGCCAGTCGTCGTACTCCTAACCACATTGAATTGGCCTACGCAATTGGCCTGACCGACTGAGCCCTGCACGACGTAAGGGGACGCTGTTCCCACATAAAGGTCGACTTCAGGCTCGTTCCAGTGCTGGAAAATACTGTTGGACTCTACGTTGAGCTGATAGCCGACTTTGAAGTTGTGAGTGCCCCACCATCCGCTTTTGAACCAGGCAACATCCTGGTCGAACTGGTAGTGCTTGCTTGCATTGCGCACGGTGGTGTTAACGTTGTTCGCTACGTTGAAGAACCCCGTCCCCTGCTGCAGGGAGGCGGGCAGAATGGCGCCCGTGGCATCGGTGGCACCTCCGAGGCCGCTCGTCTGCCAGGTAAAGATGGTGCCGCCCGTCGGGAAGCCGAAGTCATGGTAGTTCTCAAAGAAATAACCGAACCGCGAGGTGGCGACTAACCTGGGCGTAAGAGTAAAGTCCGCGCCAACGTTGGTGGTGCTGTTGGGAACGGTAAAGCCGAGGTTGTGCGCGAAGACAAAGGGTGGTGAGGTCGCACTGACGTTTAAGTAGCCCTGAGTCGAGTCGGCGTGGGGCAACGCTTGACCGGACTCGCGCTGGTATTGATAGAGCCAGGAGCCGAATAGGCGAATCTTCTTCGAAACAGCCGCGTCCAGGCGAGCCGATGTGTAATAGGTCTGCGAGTTTTGGTCGAAATTCAGCACGCTGCCGTTCTCGTTTACGGCGCGGCGGAGCTTGGTGAATTCAGGATTGAACCCAGTAAAGAACCAGAGACGATCCTTTTTGATGGGCCCGCCAAACGTAAAACCAGGGAGAAAGTCCTTGGTGCTGTCCTTCGTGGGGTTGTATTGCTGGTAGGTCGGGTCCATAAAACCCCACGACGTTGCAGTTCCATTGGAAGCGGGATTGTAGCGCGCATACGGGCCTGTGCTTGCGGAGCCATTGCCGCCATTCATCGCGTCGTTGTTGTATTGAGCGACTACCGAACCATGGTAACTGTTGCCGCCTTTCTTCATAACCACATTGGCCACGCCACCCAAGGCACCGCCGTATTGGGCCTCAATGCCCGAACTCTTGATCTCCACTTCATCGATCAAATCAAAAGGCACGTTGGTGTGGGAATAGCCGCCGATAAGGTTGTTCGTTGACTGCCCTTCCACAAGGTAAGAGTTCTCCGAGTCCGATGCTCCGCCAACCTGGTAGCCGTTCGCCGCCCCGTTCGAACAACCCGTCGGAGAGCAGCCGCCCGTTCCTCCAAAATTGTTATAGACGTTTCCCCCCATCAAAGGCTCATTGCGGGCCATGGGTGAAAACTGTAGGATCGACTGAAAGGTCTCTCCGTGGGGAATATACTTGATAATGTCTTCAGTAACGTTATTGACCGTGGTGTTCGTTGCCGTGTCGATCGCGGGAGCTGCGCTGCTCACCTCGACGACTTCCGTGGTGACGCCGACCTCGAGCGCCAAGTCGACCGTCGGTAGATGGCCGACCTCAAGAATCAGGCCTTCCCGCTTAATGGTTCTAAACCCCTTCATCGTCACTGTAATCGTGTAAGCGCCGGGAGGAAGATTGGAGAAGCGGTAGTAGCCGCTGGAATCTGTCTCGATTTCCTTCTTGCCCACCAGGGTAGCACCGGTGACAACCACTTGAGCATGGGGCACAACAGCGCCCGAGGGATCCTTCACCGTGCCCTGCAGACCGCCCGTTGTTTCCTGGGCGACCGCTGGTATGGCCAGAACCCCCAGGACGGCGAGGGCTATCAGACATGTAAGCCACTTTTTTGCCATTGCGCAAACTCCTTTCATACGTTGCTAGGACCAGTTCGTCCGAGCTAGTTTCGGAACCCCGCAAGCCATTTCTTGGGAACGGTTAAACAGAACATAAATATATTGGAAACATATCCCCGCTTTAGACAACCGTGCTTTAGCGCGTCGCACTTTAGCAACCAAAAATGAGACTTTCCCTATCCATATTATTATCATATATTTACAAGGAATCTCGCATACGCATTAGCTCGCTAGGTTACACATATTCATATCTTAGACCTCTATGGTTACGCAATACCATAGCTCAAGACCAGTCCAAATTCGGAACTCAAAGCGAATTGACGAGGAGATACAGGTAGGTACAGCCGGTCGCTGAGAGTTGGTTGGAACTCTCCGCCCGAACTGCCCTTTTTGGGTTCGGGCGCAACCCGGTATCGTCCATGCCGCCATGCCGGTGCCGGACCAGATGCGAGCGATTCCCGAATCGTAGAAATTACGCGGGGCGCGGTCTCTCGCGGAGCGGATTCGGCACCAAGGTTAGCTGCTAAAAAACACTCAGGAATTTCTTCGGTGGGCCTTCTTGTTCCCCGCTTGCCAGCTCTATCCATTGTGCATAGACTCCTCTCGAAGCATTTATCTGAAATCCGTCCAGACCAGAGCAGTGAGCCAACACCCACATACGGAAGCTGGCGAGAGCTTTCCGGCAACGCGCTGGTCAGTGTTGGCCGCTGCGCAGAGCCACGAACCTGCGGAGCGCAAGAGGGCGCTGGAAACTCTGTTCGCGGCGTACTGGAAGCCCGTTTACAAGTACGTGCGGTTGCGATGGAATCGCCCGCCGGAAGACGCCCAGGACTTGACGCAGGGGTTTTTCATGGAATTGCTCGAACGCGATTTGCTGGCGCGATTCGATCCGGGCAAGAGCCGGCTGCGGACGTACTTGCGTGTTTGCGTCGACAGCTTCGCGGCGAATGAGGAGAAAGCCGCACGGCGGCAGAAGCGCGGCGGAAATGCGTTGCACGTGGCGCTCGATTTCGAAGCAGCGGAAGGTGAATTGGGCGCCACCGTGATGCATCCCGCGGCGATCGCTTCACCGGAATCGCTGGAAGAGTTCTTCGAAAAGGAATGGGTGCGGAGTCTTTTTTCGCTAACCGTGGAGGATCTGCGGAAACTGTGCCGAGAACGCGAAAGGGAAAGCACATTTCATTTCTTCGAAATGTACGACTTGGAAGGTGATGAAAAGATTTCGTACGCGCAACTTGCTAAGGCATACGGAATTCCCGTGACGGACGTGACCAATGCGCTCGCGTGGGCGCGGCGCGAGTTTCGCAGAATTGCGCTGGAGCGGCTGCAGGAAATTTGCGCAAGCGAAGAGGAATTTCAGCGAGAGGCTCGCGCTGTGTTTGGCTGGAACGCAAAATGAAATTTCTTTCCGACAAAGCGCTCGAGCGTCTGCGTGCTGGCGCGGATGTGCCGGACCTCGAAGGAACGCGCTACCGATTGCTCGAGCGCGTGGCCCGCGGGGGAATGGGAGTGATATACGCCGCGGAGGACGGGAAGCTGGAGCGGCGAATCGCTCTGAAGGTGCTGGATTTGCCGTGTAACAGTGGCGAATTGGCGAAGCGCCTGACGCGTGAAGCGCGGGTGCTGGCGCGGCTCGAGCATCCAGGGATCGTTCCGGTGCACGATGTGGGGATGCTCGCCGATGGTCGAGTGTTCTACACCATGAAGTTTGTGGAGGGGCAGCGGCTCGATAAACACGTCGCGGCAGTGGATTCCTTGGCGGACCGTTTACGGCTGTTCCTGAGGATTTGCGATGCCGTGGCGTTTGCGCATTCGCGCGGCGTGCTGCATCGCGACTTGAAGCCGGCAAACATTATGGTTGGACCGTTCGGCGAAGTATTGGTGATGGACTGGGGCCTCGCGAAGATCCTGCGGGATGCGGCGGGTCCAAATGCGACTGACGAAGACGGCGAAGCCACGGTGATTGGATCGGTGGCGCGAGAAGGGGAACCCGGCGACGACACGGAAGTGACCAGGCACGGCACGGTGATGGGCACGCCGGGCTACATGTCGCCGGAACAGGCACGAGGCGACGTGGAGCATCTGGATGCAAGAAGCGACCTCTATTCGCTGGGAGCGATCCTGCGCTCCTTGCTGGCGGGGACGATGAATTCCAAGATGCCGCGGCCGCTCGAAGCCATCTGCGCGAAGGCCACGGCGGAAACTCCTGCGTTGCGTTATGAGAGCGCGATGCAGCTCGCACAAGATGTGTCACGATATCTCGACGGCCTGCCCGTCACGGCCCACCGGGAAGATCTGTTCGAGCGTTCGGGGCGGTATTACCGCCGCTATCAGACCGCCATCCTGCTGATTGCCGCCTACTTGGTAATGCGCGTGCTGATTTTGGTCTTCATGAAGCGATAAGTCTAAAGGAAATCTTAGAAGTGTTGTATGGAACGGTAGGAAAGGAAAAAGACGGAATGGAGACGCGAAATGAATAAAGTGCTGCTCGGACTTCTTCTCGGGGCCGTGCTGGGGGCAGTAGATGGTGGTACAGCGTGGTTCACGCCGGAGGTACGCCCCGAAATGGCGACGATTATTATCGGGTCCACCTTCAAGGGATTGGTTGGCGGCGTACTGATAGGGTTCTTCGCGCGGAAGGTGAATTCTGTGCCGCTGGGCATCTTGTTTGGCTTGGCAATCGGTGCGCTGCTGGCACTTGCAATCGCCGCGATGCCCGACGCCATCACCGGGAAGCACTACTATTTCCAGATCATCCTGCCCGGGAGCATCGTGGGATTGATCGTGGGCTATGCCACGCAGAAGTATGGCACGGCGCCCGCAACGGCAACGCGCTGATCCGAAGAGCGCGACGAATTGGCTACCAACGAAAAAGGGAGGAGAACAATGTCTCGGGTCATACATTTTGAGATACCGGCCGGGGATCTAGAACGCGCCGCGGCGTTTTATCAAAAAGTGTTCGGCTGGAAATTCGACAAATGGGCCGGGCCAATGGACTACTGGCTGGTGAACACGGGAAAGGAAGGAACACCAGGGATCAACGGCGGAATGTTGCGAAAGCCGGGGCCGGTTACGGTGACCACCAACACGATCGATGTGGAATCGGTGGACGGCACCATCGCCGCAGTTGTGAAGGCTGGCGGAAAACAGATGATGCCGAAATCGCCGATTCCCGGTATGGGTTACTTCGCCTACTGCGAGGACACGGAAGGAAATCTCTTCGGCGTGATGCAAGCGGACAAGAATGCCAAGTGAAGTTGCCGCATATTCGTGGGCGTTTTGCTCGCGGAGAGATTTGGTTTTTCCAGGGGACCACGTTCTTGATATGCGCGGATGTTCATTGAAAAGGAGAAACGTTGATGAGAGGGATGGCCAAAACTCTGATGGTGTTGGCGTTGTGTGTGGGAATCATGGCGGCGAGGACGAATGCAGGGCTGGGTGGCGGGACGGAGGCGTTCGAGAAGCTGAAATCCCTCGCGGGGCACTGGGAAGAACAGAAAGCGAGCGAGTCCAAGGCTTCCCTGGACATTGAGCTCACCTCGGGCGGAACAGCCGTTCTGGAAAAGTCCCACATGGTGGACAACGGTAAGCCCGTGGAGATGACCACGCTGTACTACCTGGACGGCGAGCAGGTCAAGCTGACGCATTACTGCATGGCGGGCAACCAGCCGACTATGCGCGGATCGTACGCGCCGGAAACGAAGACCATCACCTTCGATCTTGTGAGCATCTCGAACGTGAAGAGCGCGGACGACGGACACATGCACCACGCGGTCTACACCTTCCTCGACAAAGACCGTTTCCGGACCACTTGGACGTTCCAGAAAGAGCAGAAGGATGCGTTCACAGAAGACGTGACGTACGTCCGCACGAAGTAAGAGACCCCTGTCGACGCGGTGCAAAGGGTGCTCCGACCGGGTCGGAGTGCCCTTTGTGTTTGTGACGCATGTAAAATGATGCGCATCGAACGGGGAGGAGCGGTGCGATGGGCTTTGCGGCGTTTGCCGGGCACAAATATCTGAACCTCGAAACCTTCAAGAAGAACGGAGAGGGCGTGAACACTCCGGTGTGGTTTGCGGCGGAGCCGTCCGCGAGCCTCGATTCGAACGACGCGAAACTGTACGTGTATACGATCGGCGTTTCGGGAAAAGTGAAACGCATCCGGAACAACGGCCGGGTACGCATTGCACCCTGCAACGCGCGCGGCGGATTGCGGGGCGAATGGGTGGGCGCACGGGCTGAGATTATTACCGGCGAAGAAGCCGATCGCGGGATGCGGCTGCTGAATAAGAAGTACCTCCCATGGAAACAGGTCCTGGATTTCTTCGCGTCCTTCCGGCGGCGCGAACGGACAGTGTTCCTGCTGCGGCCGGCGTGAAAACGGAGTGACCCCCGTGTGGAGCGCTCGGGGTAAACGAGCGATAGAGTATGCGATACCTGGTGCGAGCGCGGGTGAAAGATGGTTGCCAGCGAACGCTGCGCGAAGCGATCGAACGCGGCACACTGGGCGAAGGCTCGGTCGCCGAGGGCGAATACTTACGCAATATGAACGAAGCGAGGCTCTGTCCCGACCAGACGGTGCGCTGGGTCGAAGTCTGCTACTGCCCTACGCCGCTCCAGGAGGAGCGTCCTTACTGGGAGGAGTATTTTGACCTGGTTAAGGTGCAGGACGCCCACGACCGTCACAAATGCCGTGACGAGAACGGCTCCGAGCCCTGGGCCTGTGCAGATTGCGACTGCACCGCGCGGCTGGAAGCAAAGCTGAAGAACACAGGCAAGCCGTTCCTCGGACGGCTGCGCAATTCTTTTGACGATCCGACACTGTAGGGCATGGGAGAAGCGCGCGGAGAATTTTCCACCCTTGGACCCCGTCGAAGGATGGGGTACTCGCGAAACGCCGTTTGTGGCCAGCGACGGGCACCTGTCCGGTTACACGACTTATCAGGAGTTAGCCCGCCGCAGCCAGGGCCGAGATTGTGCTTTGGGGCTAGTCTGCTGGTTCGATTACTTTCCAGGATATGCGTGATTGGGCACGGCCTATTCTCGGGACATCCTTGTTAGATTATTCTAACCGTAAAGGCACCGCCCATCCTAAACGAAAACCAAGATGATCGCCATTATCCCAGGTCTAGTGCACCTGAAGGGATGCCTGTAGCCTCGCAGGGTGGAGTTCTTGTTCAGCAAATGGACATGGAACAGAAGAAGGCAGCGGTCGCCACTCCCTCCAGTTGGTTCGCTCCCACGGAACAACTGCCGGATTCGGGGGAGATCGACAGTCACCACGCCCTTCTGGCCCTGCTCAATCGGATTTACTCCGGGCGCCTGACCGGCAAGTTGCAACTCGTCTTTGGGCGCTTGGAAAAGCAGCTCTTTTTCGACGGCGGGCAACTGGTCTTCGCGACCAGCAGCGACCGGCAGGATAGCCTCGGGGAAATGATGCTTCGCGTCGGCGCCCTGACCCAGAGCCAGTTTGAGGAGGCCACCGTGCTGGTGCAGACGGGCCAGCGCTTTGGTTCTGCAATTACCGAGATGGGCGTTTATGGAGTCGAGGAGATCATCACCTGGGTGCAGCGGCAACTTGTTCAGATCACCGCGTCCGTGCTTGACTATCCCGCCGGCCGGTACTATTTCTTCGGCTCTCTCGAAAGAAATGTGGTCCCGGAAATCGGCATCCCTGTGCCGCTGGGGAAGCTGCTTTTGGATGCGGTGCACAAGGCCAATGACCTGCCGCTGGACCAACTCGCCGAGGACGCCAATTTCGCGGTGGACTTATCGCCCGACCCGCTGCTCCTTTTTCAGGCAGTGGACCTAGAAAAGAGTGAACGGCACCTGCTCGGCTTTATCTCCCAACCCATGTCGGGCAAAGACATTGTCTCCCGGTGCGGACTGCCCAAGGCCCAAGCCGCCCGCGCTCTCTATGCCCTGTTGCTCTTGGGATTCGTCGCAGGTGTGTCGAGCACCGTACGCCTGAAACGCGAGTCGGCCGTCCCCATTCCGCCTCCCGCTCCCGAAGCACCGCCTTCGGACCAATCAGAAGACGGGGAACAGTCTGAAGAAGAAATCCGAAGACTTCTCGAAGTGGTTGAGAAAGGGACTTACTACGATCTTCTTGGCGTTACTGCAAACTCCTCGCCCGCTCAGATCCAACAGAGCTTCCACCAATTAGCTCGAAAATTCCACCCGGATCGCCATATGGGGCAGAGTGAACGAGTCGGATTGCTGCAGGATTTGATAGGCCGGGTGACAACGGCATACAAGACTCTTGTGGATGACGAGAAACGCGCCAGCTACGACAAGGAGCTTGCCGCCCCGGGCGCCGTCGCACTCGGTCAAAGCAAGACCGAAAGCCAAGAAAGAGTAGACGAATGCTTCACCCGGGCCAAACAGTGTTTGCGGGCGCACAATATGGAAGGATCCATTCTGTGGCTGCGCGAGTGTGTGGCGATCGCTCCGTCCGTGGTCAAATACCACGCAATTCTTGCGCGAAGCCTGGCGGGAGTGCCGCAATACCACCAGGAGGCAATTCAGCAGTTCGAGAAAGCAATCGAACTGGATGACTGGAACACATCCGTGTACTTCCAGTTTGCAGAACTCTACGAGGTGATGAAGCTGCCCTTGAGCGCGATCCCACTGTACCAGAAGATTCTCGAGATCGACCCGGAACACAGCAAAGCCCGCGAGCGCCTGCGCGAGGTCGAATCCGCGCTAGAAGGGAAGCGAGAAGAGGAGGGCGAGAAATCCGTCTCGTTCTTCTCCCGTCTGTTCCACCGAAAGCCCTAGGCGGGGTTGGAGCTCTTCATTCGATTTCGATGGGCGGGCCAGAGTTTTCAGGTTACTGCTCCTTCTCAAGCCCTTGTCTTTTCAAGTTGGTGCGCCACCAGGCGCGACGCAGAGAAAAGCGCCTGCTGCACGTGCACGAGTCCCAGGCCCCAGCGCGCCTCCGCTTGCTCTGGCGTAGTTCCAATCGCATCCAGTTGCAAAACCAAGGAAAGTTCCGGCGGGCGTGCCTGTTCCGTCGCTGTTGCTGTCACGCACAGCGTCGCAAAGAGTGCATCCGAAGAACCCACCTTCTTCAAGAGCTCCTGAAGCGCTTGTAACAGAAAGAGATACAAAGTGCGGTTGCGATTCAAGTCCAGACGCCGGAAGGTAATTACAAACTGACCTGCGTAAGCTCCATGAATTTCACCTGCCTGTCCCGGGAATCCTGTGATTGAGTCTTGCAGGTGGAAAAAAGAGCCTTCCCCACTGAATGCCGCGCGAAAGTTTGCGAGAACCCGGTTATCGCTGGCCTTTTCAAAGGACTCGCCACTGGCGGCAGGAAGCCTGTCTTTGAGGCTGGCGATTTCGCCCACAATCTCTACCCGCATACCGAGAAGCTACGCGAAGGGTTTCGCCGCTACAAGCAAAAAAGTTTGCGTGGCCGTGTGCTGCAAAATGCTGACGGCCTGCTTCAAATCTAATGTCTACCCCCATTCCGGGAAAGAGAAGAGCTAGCGCCGGGAGGGACATTGGAAGAAGAAAAAAAGCGCTTGACATATTCCCATATAGGAATGTAATGTGACTCATCGCACGAGCAGCTACAACATCGGATGCGTTCAATGCCGTGGCGGAGCCGCGGCGGCGGGAGATCCTGAACTATCTCGCGCTGCAGGAGCGGCCTGTGGGGGAGATTGTGGACTCGCTGGGGCTGGAGCAGCCATCCGTCTCGAAGCACTTGCGTGTGCTACGAGATGTTGGCTTGGTCCACGTACGACGCGACGGCCGCCGGATGCTCTATCGAACCAACGCCGTGGCGATCCGTCCGCTCTACGAGTGGACGAGCAAGTTCGAACGGTTCTGGCGGCATCAACTGAGCCGTGTCAAGGAGCGAGCGGAGGGGAAACGCGATTCGTGAGCGGGAGTACAATTGGATTTCAGCCGAGGTTCAGAGACAAATTCCAATTTGAGGAGGAATGATGGCTTCAACAGCACCAAAGATGGATCGAACAATCGAAGATTTGACGTTGAACGTGACGCAAGAAATTCATGTGCGCGCTTCGCTGGAGGCGACGTTCGCTGCGCTGCTCGAACAGCTCGGGCCCCAGAATGACACACCCGACGGCAGGCCGATGCCAATGAAGCTTGAGCCGTGGCCCGGCGGAAGGTGGTACCGCGACCTGAGCGACAACAACGGCCACTTCTGGGGAGTTGTGCAGGCGATCAAGCGGCCGACGCTGCTTGAATTCACGGGGCCGTTGTTCATGTCCTATCCAGTTGTGTCGAATGTGCAGTACCGCTTGAGCGAGAAAGACGGCGGAACACTAATCACCTTTCATCACACGGCGCTCGGACTGATTCAGGGTGACCATCGAGCGGGAGTGGGGGAGGGCTGGACGCACATCAACGAGAGCGTTCGCAAGCGGGCCGAAGCGGCTCGTTCGCGGTAAAGTTCGATGTGTCCAGCGTGCATTGCGAGTGCGGCGTTGATGGTCGCTGGGGTGATGTCCACGGGCGGACTGACCGCGCTCGCCGCAAAACTGCTTCATTCGAAGAATAGCGCGGAGAGAATTTCGTCCGAGGAACCGAAAGGAAAGGAGAAGTGATTATGGCTACGGCGACGAGCAAGAGGGAAGGTCCGAAAGTCGTGTCGCAAGCGAAATGGCTTGAAGCGCGAAAGGAGCTGTTGAAGAAAGAGAAGGAGTTCTCGCGGCTTCGCGACGAACTGAGCCAGCGACGCCGCGAGCTGCCTTGGGAGAAGGTTGAGAAGGCTTATGTGTTCGATGGACCAAAAGGCAAGGAGACGCTGGCCGACCTGTTCGGCGGCAGAAGCCAGTTGATTGTGTATCACTTCATGCTCGGTCCCGGGTGGCAGGAAGGCTGCCCGAGTTGCTCGTTCATTTCGGATCACATCGACGGCAGCGTGGTGCACCTTGCAGCGCGAGACGTGAGGCTGGCGGTGGTTTCGCGAGCGCCGCTGGCGCAAATCGAGGCGTTCAAGAAGCGCATGGGCTGGCGCTTCCATTGGGTGTCGTCGAACGCGACCGACTTCAACTACGACTACCAGGCGTCAGCGACGAAGGAGGAGTCGGCGAAGGGCGAAGTTTACTACAACTATGTAATGCAGAAATTTCCAAGCGAGGAACGGCCCGGCACGAGCGTGTTCTACAAGGATGGGGCTGGCAACATCTTCCATACGTATTCGAGCTACGCTCGCGGGTTGGACATTCTCATCGGGGCATACAACTGGCTGGACCTTACCCCAAAGGGGCGCGACGAAGAGGGGTTGAAGCATGGGATGGCGTGGGTGCGGCACCACGACAAGTATGGCGAAGCGTACCAGGTGGACGCGAAGGCGGAGTACGCACAACCCCCTAAGGCTACGGATTCGTAGTGCTTCTGCGGTGAGCACTATTCGTAGGCGCTCGTAGTTACCGGCTAGTGGCTATGTCGCGACGACGGCGAGCCGGCGGGAATGTTACGAGGTAGTTGCTACAGTAGTGCAAGGGGCAGCGGCAAGCGCGCGGAGAGAATCGGCGTAGGGAGCTCGGGCGACGCCGCGTTCGGTGAAGATGGCGGCGATGTAGCGTACGGGGGTGACGTCGAAGGCGGGATGCGCGGCGTGGACGTCGGGGGCGATGCGGACACCCTGGAGATGCGTGACTTCGGCAACGGAACGCTCCTCGATGGGAATATGCTCGCCATCGGGAATTGATAAATCGAAAGTCGATACCGGCGCGGCAATGTAGAAGGGCACGTTGTTCTCTTTGGCAAGCACGGCTATCTGATACGTGCCGATCTTGTTCGCGGTGTCGCCGTTGGCGGCGATGCGGTCGGCGCCGGTGACGATGGCGCCCACTTTTCCCGTCTTCAGAAAGTGGCCCACCATGTTGTCGGTGATGAGCGTGAGCGGGATGCCGCCCTTGTGGAGTTCCCAGGCAGTGAGGCGCGCGCCCTGGAGATAGGGGCGCGTTTCCGGCACGAGGACGTGGAGCTTTTTCCCCTGCTCGATGGCGACGCGAATCACGCCGAGCGCCGTGCCGATGCCGCCGGTAGCGAGGGCGCCGGCGTTGCACTGGGTCATGACCTGGCCTTCGCGAGGCATGAACTCCGCACCGAAGCGGCCGATGGCTTCGTCGGTGGCTTTCTTCTCCAGATGAATCTGCTTTGCTTCGGCGACCATTCCTTGCCGGATTTTCTCCAGGTCTGAAGATTGCGTGGTGAGCTCGAAGAAGCGGCGCTTCATGCGCTCGAGCGCCCAGGAAAGATCGACAGCGGTGGGGCGAGTCTTCGCGAGCGTGCCGCAAATTTCAGCGAATTCGGAACGCAGCTCGTCCACGGACTTTGCCGAAGAGTGAAGAACGCCGAGGGTGGCGCCCATGGCGGCGGCTACGCCGATGGCCGGCGCGCCGCGAATGACCATTTCACGGATGGCGCGGGCGACTTCGCGGTAGTTGGTGTAGGTGTAGTGGACTTCTTCAGCGGGAAGACGGCGCTGGTCGAGGATGAGGACGCCGCGGTCGGTCCATTCGATGGGTTGCGCTACGTACATGCGATTCCATTGTAGCCAAGGCGGAAGCAGAAGACGAATCCATCAGGGGTGGGGAGGAAACTGCGTAAAACCCTTGCTGGCAATGATCGAAGAGAGAGCGATCATGGAATTGTAGCCGAGGTGAAGAAGATAACTGGCGAGGACCGTGCCGGTGCGGGCGCGCGCAAAGGTGAAGATCACGCCAACAAGAATGAGGAGAGAAACGAAACCCCAAGTCCAGCCGAGCTGCGGGGCGTGCAAGAGGCCGAAGAGGACGCCGGTAAGAAGGATTCCCGGAAGGATGCCAAAGGTTTTTGCGAAGAGCGGGTAGAGATAACCGCGAAAAACGGTTTCTTCGACGAGAGGGGCGACAAGGACCGCCATAGCCAACAGGAGCATCGCGCTATTTTTGTTCTTGAAAAGTTCCTCGATGGGCAAATTTTTTGTGGTGTGGATTCGAGTGCTGGCATAGGCCACGAAAATGGCCAAGCCAGAGCCAGAGAAGAATAAAGCCCAAGGGCTGACTTTGGGGGAGGATTGGCCGGCGTTGAGCTTCTTCCAACCGAGGGAACGCCAGAAGGGCAGATCGCGCAAGACTGCCAGCGTGACGTAGAGGAACAGAAACATGAGCGCGAACCAGAGGAGATTTGTGCCGATGAGGAGCTGCGGTTTGGATTCGAAGAGGTGCATGATCTGCTTTTGCGAAAGATGGCGCTGGGCGGAAAAATAGAGCACGAAACCGAACTGAACAGTCAGAAGGCTGGCGAATCCAAAAAAGAGAAACAGCACGAGATGAGGCCAGGACCAGGAGATGCGCAGGTCTTCAGGCAGGCTGAGCTGCGGACGGTAAGCGCCACCCGGAGTTGTGCCCGCGTAGGTTATGGGATCGCCGGCAAGCGGGGCGGCGGGCTCCGCGGCGGACGGCTGGTCCGCCGGCGGCTGCGGATCCGGGGGAAGATACGGGTAGTCGTCGAAGAGGCTCATCGTTTTTTCGATCGCACAGCTTTTGTCTTGGCCGTGCGCGGCCAGCCGGAAGCGAGTGCGGCAGCCACCAGAGGTAAAAGCAATTCGTGATGGCCGGTGATGGCGTAACCGCGCGATTGCTGCGGGCCATTGGGCCGCTCCGGAGCTGTCGGGCGCTTCACTACATTCTGCAACGGTCGGTAGTGCTGGATAAAGTCGAAGTTCGCGGTAGTAACCGGGCGCAACGGCACGCCGAGATTGCGGACTACCGAAACGGCTTTCAAGAACACTTCGGGGAGGAGCACGGCGGAACCCCAGTTGAGATAGACACCGCCGGGATGCATCTGCTGGACGAGGGCGCAGAAGAGGCGGAAATCGTAGTGCGTGGCGGAGCCGAGGGCCGCGCCGTCAACGCCGGGATGCATATGTGGAATGTCGGTGCCGATGGCGAGGTGGACTGTGACCGGGACGCGGTGTTTGTAGGCGGCGATGAGAACGCTGAAATCAGAAAACTTTGTGTTGTTGAGGATACCGCTGGTGAGGAACTGGCCGGCCGCTTCCCCGTAACCCATGCGGACGCGATAGGCGAGTTTGGCGATTTCGTTGAGGTACTTGCCGGTTTCCTCCGCCATGCCAAACTGGCCGGCGCGGAGGCCTGCTTCGACGTCTTCCGAAGTGTTGCCGACCAGAGCGATTTCAAAATCGTGGATGAGGGCGGCGCCGTTCATGGCGATTCCGGAGATGAAGCCGCGGCGCATGAGATCGATCAAGACGGGACCGAGACCCACTTTGATCACGTGGCCGCCGATGCCCCAGAGGATGGCTGCGCGCCGTTTGCGGGCGCGATGGATGGCAGCGAGAAGATGACGAAGGTCTTCCGCTGCGAGGATGTTGGGGAGTGAATCGAGAAATTGAGCAAATGAGGGATTTTTCGCCGGGGGCTTGGCGAAGTCGCGAATGCTGACTTTGCTCTTCCGAGAAGAGAGTGGGTAGGTCTGAATAGCGCCGAGTGTGAGGGGCTGGAGTGGATAGGTGCTCATCGGAGAAGATTCACTTTAAGGGTAAGCATGAAGGCAAGCAAGGAGAAGAAAATACCCGCGGTTTAGCCCTTCGACTTCGCTCAGGGCAAGAGACCGCGGGCGCGGCGCCAGAGGTTTCCACGGCTGGACTCATTTGCCGTGAGGACCGTGCCCGTTGGATTGGCCATTCTTTTGGCCGGCGAGGCTGAGGACGCGCGCCAGCACCTGGCCGGTGTAGGACCTTTTGGTGCGGGCGATGAGTTCGGGCGGGCCCTGGGCGACGATGCGGCCACCAGCTTCGCCGCCTTCAGGGCCCAGATCGATGATCCAGTCGGCTTGTTTAATGACGTCGAGGTGGTGCTCGATGATGAGCACGGTGTTGCCGAGATCGACGAGGCGCTGGAGGACGTCGAGGAGTTTGCGGACGTCGTCGAAGTGAAGGCCGGTGGTGGGCTCGTCGAGAATGTAGAGAGTACGGCCAGTCTGGCGCTTGGAAAGCTCGCGGGCCAGCTTGATGCGCTGGGCTTCGCCGCCGGAAAGGGTGGTAGCGGACTGGCCGAGCTGAACGTAACCGAGGCCGACTTCGACAAGCGTGGAGAGCTTCTGCTGAATTTGCGGGATGTTTTCGAGAAGCTTGAGCGCGTCAGATGAGGCCAAATTGAGAATGTCACTGATGGTGTGGCCTCTGTAGCGCACGGCGAGCGTCTCGGAATTGTAGCGGCGGCCACGGCAGACTTCGCACAGGACGTACACATCAGGGAGGAAATTCATCTCGATGCGGCGGAGGCCGTCGCCCTGGCAGGCCTCGCAGCGGCCGCCTTTGACGTTGAAGCTGAAGCGTCCGGGGCGGTAGCCACGTTCGCGCGATTCGGGAAGCATGGCAAAAAGCTCGCGGATGGGCGCGAAGACTCCGGTGTAGGTAGCGGGATTCGAACGCGGCGTGCGGCCGATGGGCGCCTGATCGATTTCAATGACTTTGTCGATGTGCTCCGCGCCAAGAATTTCACGGTGCGCGCCGGGGGTCTCCATCGAGCGATAGAGCTTCTGCGCAAGAGCGCGATAGAGAATGTCGTTGACGAGCGTGGACTTGCCGGAGCCAGAGACGCCGGTGATCACGGTGAGGAGACCGAGTGGCAGCGTGATATCGATATCCTTAAGATTGTTGGCGGAGGCGCCGAGGATCTGAATCGCTTTGCCATTGGGGCTGCGGCGTTTTTCCGGAACGGCGATGCGCGCGACGCCGCTGAGATAGCGCCCAGTGAGGGATTCGGCGCTGGCGGCGATTTGCCCGGGCTTGCCCTGCGCCACAAGGTACCCTCCGGCATTGCCAGCGCCAGGGCCGAGATCGACAACAAAATCGGCGCGACGAATGGTGTCTTCGTCGTGCTCGACGACGAGGACGGTGTTACCCAGGTTGCGAAGCTGTTCGAGAGAACCGAGCAGGCGCCCATTGTCACGCGCGTGCAGGCCGATGGAAGGCTCGTCCAGAACGTAGAGAACGCCGCGCAGGCGCGAGCCGATCTGCGTGGCAAGGCGAATGCGCTGGGCTTCGCCGCCGGAAAGCGTGGCGGCCGAGCGGCTCAGGCTAAGGTAGCCGAGGCCCACGGCGAGAAGAAAATCGAGGCGCTCGGAGACCTCCTCGAGCGGACGGGTGGCGACTTCCGACTGGCGTGGAGTGAGTTGCGCGAGAATTTTGCCGACTGCGGAGCGCGCGGCGTTAAGCGATAGCGCAGTGAAATCGGCGATGGACCACCCGGCGAGTTTAACGGCGAGCGATTCAGGGCGCAGACGCTTGCCGTAGCAGGTGCTGCAAAGCGTGGCGGACATGTACTGGGTCATCCACTCGCGGTAGGTATCGGAGCTGGACTCTTCGAAATTTCGCTCGAGAAATTTTAGAATGCCCTGGAAGCGGAAACCCTTTTCGGCGCGCGGTTTTTTGCCGGAAGCCTCGGGGGCGTCGGCTACGTGGCGTCCGTTCGAAGGCGGATAGCCATACAAGAGCAGGTTCTGAGTGCGCGCGGGAAATTTCTCGAAGGGCGTATCGAGAACGAAGCCGTGAGCGTAAGCGGCAAGCTCGAGAGTGCGCTTGAGGTACGTCGAGCCGGAGCCCGGACCGAGACCACCATCAAAGAGCGGGCGCGTCCAATCCACGATGACTTTGGCGGGATCGAAGTCGTATTTCGAGCCGAGACCATTGCAATCGGGGCAAGCGCCATAAGGCGAATTGAAACTGAAGGAGCGCGGCTCGAGTTGCGGAACGGAAATTCCGCAGTCGGGGCAAGCGAGTTTCTCCGAAAAAACGTGTTCCTTACCGCCGACGATCGCGACGGTGACAAGGCCCTCCGCGAGTTTCAGGGCGGTAGCGATGGATTGTTCCAGCCGCGCGGCAATGCCTTTCTTGACGAGCAAGCGATCCACAACGACTTCGATGGTGTGGTTTTTGCGTTTATCGAGGCTCGGCGGATTGTCCAGCGGAAAGAGTTCTCCATTGATGCGTACGCGGACGTAGCCATCCTGGGCGAGCTTTTCGAGCTCTTTACGGTAGGCGCCCTTTCGTCCGCGAACGATAGGCGCGAGGATCATGATGCGATCGTCGGGCCGGCACAAGTCGCCATTGAGGGTGGCCTGAACGATCTGCTCGCTGGACTGGCGCGTGATTGGCTTGCCGCAATTCGGGCAGTGCGGGATGCCGACGGAACTGTAAATGACGCGCAGGTAATCGTAAATTTCCGTGATGGTGCCGACCGTGGAACGCGGCGACCGCGTCGTAGTTTTTTGCTCGATGGCGATGGAGGGCGAGAGGCCTTCGATAACGTCGACTTCGGGACGCTCCATCTGGTCGAGGAACTGGCGGGCATAGGCCGAAAGTGATTCGACGTAGCGGCGCTGGCCCTCGGCGTAAATGGTGTCAAAGGCGAGGGATGACTTGCCGGAGCCGGAGAGACCGGTGATGACCGTCAGGGTGTTGCGGGGGATTTCGAGACTGATGTTTTTGAGGTTATGCTGCCGCGCGCCCCGGATGACGAGTTTGGTCAGGCCCATGAGACGAAAGCGCTCCCTCCACAGTGGCCGTGGCACCCAGTGGTTACACTGAGCCCAGAATAACTCTTCACAATAGCAGGCACGATTCGCCAGGGTCAAGAAAGTGGTGGATATGGTAGTAGTGTCATTTGGGAATGGAAGGCAAATGACACCAGTACCGTGGATATGGTAGTGGGTCTGGTTGAGGTAGCGCGGAGGCGCCGCTGCGTGGTCCGACAATAAGTTCCGAAGTATTATACGTCAAGGAGTAGGGAGCCGTGACCACGCGTCAACACAAGGTAGACACTCAACTCGGCCGAGCCGCGGTCCGGATCTTTGCCGCCAATGATCGCATCAACCAGATTCTTATCGAACATCTTGACCCTACGGCCTGGAGGGCCAAACCGCCCGGCAAGGCCCGCACCATTGCGGCGATCTTCACGCACATGCACAATGTCCGCTCCAAGTGGGTCAGGCTTACAGCTCCGCACCTGAAGGTTCCACGACAGCTCAACCGCGCGCACTGCACGCCGCAGCAGGCCCGTGCGGGATTGGCCGAGAGCGCCGCTCGTTGCGCGGAGATGCTCGCTGAAGCGCTCGGCGGTTGTGGGGGCCGCGTCGAGAAGTTTCGCAGAGACGGCTGGGCTCGGCCTTGGCCGGTTGGCCCGGAAATGCTGTGCTACATGCTTTCTCACGAAGCCCACCATCGCGGGCAGGTGTGTATGCTCGCGCATCAGCTCGGATTCCCGTTGCCGAACGAGGTGGCGTACGGGATCTGGAATTGGGAAAAGCTGTGGAAAGAGTGCGGGGCGCCTGGCGGCCCCGGCTACGATTCTTATGTTAAGGAATCGCCCAAGTAACGGAGCGTTCCGACGAGGGACATCGGTGTGGAAGATTAGCCGGACGGGTAATTTTTCATGGGGGGTGGAGCGTTTTTACGTGGATTAAGGTGGGCACTCTATTGAAAATAAATGGCTTAACAGTGGAGAAGGTCTTGCAGTTGTCCAAGTGTGGGGGAGGCGAGCCGAGGATCCCTTTAGGGGATTGAGGGCTGGGCCGGTTCGTCCTTCCCCCTACACTTTCGCCCAAGTGACCTGGACGACTCTTCGGATCTTTACCGACCTTCCCCAAAAAACCACCCCGAACGTACCCGAGAACGGCGGAGGTGCGCATGAAAGATGGGTGACTCGTGCCTGACGATAAGCCCTGTCGGCGAACGAGGGTGCCTCGCCAGCCGCTAGTGCGCGTCCCAAGAGCGGCTGCCGTAGTCGCCCAGAGTCATAAAGAGCATGATGGCCAGCCAAAAAACGCCGGCGATGATTATGAGCTGGGTACGCTTCGTGCTGTAGTACGCGTGCATGAAGAAGAGCACAACCAGAGTCGCTTTACAGGTGGCGATCACCAGGGCCACGATGACGTTCAGACCGGCAAAGTAGGCGTTCAGGTCCACAGTAGCAGCGTAGACGGTGGTGCCCGTGAGAAGCATCAACGTAAAGAAGATCAGGAAGTAGAATCTCGGTGAAACAATGTGCTCGGACACGCGCGTGTCTCCTATTGTCCCCGCTAATGCCGATCAATCAGATACAACAGCGGAAAAAGGTAAATCCAAACAATATCGACGAAGTGCCAATAGAGACCGATATTCTCGACCGGTGTATTGTATTCCGGCGTAAACCGCCCTTTTAACGATTGCCGGATCAACCACACGAGCAGCCCGGCACCGACGACCATGTGGGTAGCGTGCAGGCCGGTCATGCCAAAATAAAGCGAGAAGAAGAGTTGTGCATGGGCGTTGGTGGCGACATCCGAACCTACCTCGAACTCGAAGGGAAGGCCGGGGATATGGTGCTCGACGTACTTGGCGTGATACTCGATGGCCTTCACACCAAGGAACACACAGCCGAGGAACAGCGTGAGAATCAGAAAGAGGGTAACCAGCTTTTTTTTCCCCACCTGCGCGGACCAGACGGACATCGCCATGGTCAAGCTGCTGGCGATGAGGACGACGGTATTGAAGCCGCCAAGCTTCAAGTCCAAACTCTTGCTGCATTCGGCGAAAATGGCTGCATACGTGTGGCGGTTGACTGTGTAAGTCAGGAAGAGACCGCCAAAGAACAAAATTTCCGTGGACAGGAAGATCCACATGCCGAGGGTAGCAGAGTCCTTCTGCTGCTCCATGGTCTGAAAATGTCCGTACAGTTCTCCCGTGCGATGCACTCGGTGCTCCTCTTTTCATCCAGTACGTGGCGCGCAAGCAACCGCGACTCGGGCGGAGCCAGCTCCGTCCTACAGACTAAATCAAAACGCTAATCGTCTCCGTGCGCCGGCGCAGGTGACGGCGCCAAGGGTGCTGCAAGGCCAAGATCAGGCCGGTTGTTATAGTCGTACGGCTCCCAATCCACTTCCGGTGTGACGTGGAAATTGTCCGCGGGCGGCGGCGAATCGGTGCGCCACTCGAGGCCCGTGGCGGGCCATGGGTTGGGACCCGCAACCTTGCCATAGCGCATCGACCAAGTCAGATAAATCATCGGCAGCAAGTAACCCAAAGCCAAGATCGAGGCTCCGGCCGTTGACATCACGTTGAGCACCTGGAACTCCGGCGGGTAGTTGTGGTAGCGGCGCGGCATTCCCAGATAGCCAAGAATGAATTGCGGGAAAAACGTAAGGTTGAACCCAATGAAGAGAATCACCGCAGCCACGCGGGCCAGAAATTCCGGGTAGAGCTTTCCGGTGATTTTCGGCCACCAGAAATGCAAACCTCCGACGTATCCCATGACCGCGCCGCCGACCATGATGTAGTGAAAGTGCGCGACGACGAAGTAGGTGTCGTGGATGTGGATATCGAGGCCCAGGCAGGCGAGAAACAAACCGGTGAGCCCGCCGATCAGGAACAGCCCGATGAAGCCCAAGGCGTAGAGCATCGGCGTGTCGTACGAGATGGAGCCTTTGTATAGCGTCGACGCCCAGTTAAAGACCTTGATAGCCGAAGGAATCGCCACCAGGTAGCTCAGGAGCGAAAATGCCAAGGCGGAGTAGGTGGACTGTCCCGTCAAGAACATGTGATGCGCCCAGACGAGGAAACCGATGACGGCGATGGCGATACTCGATCCGGCGATAAAGGAGTAGCCGAAGATGGGCTTGCGCGCGAAAGTCGGAATGATTTCGCTGACGACGCCCATGGCGGGGAGAACCATGATGTAGACGGCGGGATGCGAGTAAAACCAGAACAGGTGCTGGAAGAGGATGGGATCGCCGCCGAGTGCAGGATTGAAGAATCCGAGGTGGAACATACGCTCCAGGCCGACGAGAAGGAGCGTGATGGCGATGACCGGAGTTCCCAGGATGAAGATGATGCTGGTGGCGTACTGCGCCCAGATAAAGAGCGGGAGGCGGAACCAGGTCATCCCTGGGGCACGCATGGTGTGGATGGTGACGACAAAATTCATCCCCGTAAGAATGGAGGAGAATCCGTTGATGAAGATGCCCATGACCGCGGGCGTGACCGCGGAATTCGAATACACACTGCTGAGGGGCGTGTAGAAGGTCCAGCCGGTGTCCAAACCGCCGGTCGAGAAGGAGTAGAGGACGAAGCAGCCGCCGATGAGGTAAATGTACCAGCTCAAGAGGTTGATCCGGGGAAAAGCCACGTCCTTCGCCCCAATCATCATGGGGACGAGAAAATTCCCCATCACTGCGGGAATCGAAGGAATCAAAAAGAAGAAAATCATGGCCACGCCGTGCATGGTGAAGAGCTTGTTGTAGTTTTCCGGAGTGACCAGATAGCCGGTGGGTGTCAGCAGGTGAATGCGGATCATGGTGGCAAAGATGCCGCCGACGAAGAAGAAGAAGGTGACCGAGGCGAGATAGAGCAGCGCGATGCGCTTGTGGTCGGTGGTCAGCAGCCAGGAGCGAATGCCATAGGTTGCGTTCAGATAGTGTTCGCGCGGCAGGGTTTGTACCGGCGCAGTGGATGAAGTGCTCATGACTTATTTCTTCTCCGTGGCCGGCGCGACTCCGGCGCCCTTCGCGGGAACCGGCTGCGACTGCAGGGACTTGATATAAGCAGTGAGAGCCAGAATCTGCTCTTCCGTCAATTGTCCCTGGAAAGCAGGCATCAGCGGCTGATACCCTGCCACAATCTTTGCATTCGGCTGCAAAATCGATTCGCGGATATAAGCGTCGTCCGCGGTGACCGCGGATCCATCGGCCAGAAGAGCTTTGGCGCCATACAGGCCATTGAGCGACGGGGCGCGGCCTAGACCGCTGGCGAGGTGGCACGTGCTACAGGCCTTCTCGACAAAGAGTTTTTCGCCCAGGGCGACGGGATCAGCCTCGGCGCCCGACGAACCGGAAAGCCACGCGGCGTAATCCGGGGGCTCCATGACAGTGACCCAGCCACCCATCAGGGCGTGGTTGGTGCCGCAATACTGCGCACAGAAGAAATGGTAGCGGCCCACCTTGGTGGGGCGGAACCACATGGTGTTGTAGCGGCCGGGGACAACGTCCATTTTCACGCGGAAAGCGGGGACGAAGAAGTCGTGAATCACGTCCTCGCTCGCCAGTATGAGCTTGACGTCGCGGCCGACCGGGACGTGCAGCTCATTGATTTCCCGGAAGCCGGTGGGCTGCTGCGCTTTCCACATCCACTGTTTGGCCACGATGTAAATGTCTAGGGTGTCCTGGGGAGGGTGGCGATATTCGACGTAGACCACCGCACCCCAGCCAAACATGGTCATCGCCAGAATGAACGGAATAACGATCCAGGCGGCCTCCAGCCGCATGTTGCCGTGGATAGGGACGCCGACGTCGTTCGCCTGTTTGCGGTGGTACTTGAAGAAGAAATAGACGATCGCCGCAGTAATGGCAAAGGAGAAGAAAACGGACACCAGGGTCAGAAACACCATCAACGAGTCCACACTGCTGGCGAAGTTGGAGGCCTGGTCCGGATACAGCGGAAATTGAGACTGCACGGCTTAGTGTGCTCCTTGAAACTTAGTGCGCGCCGCGTTCGAGTCGCGCCGGCGGAAAATCAAAATGCCCGCGAACAGGCATAAGACGGTCAGGATCCCGCCAAGGCGGATGATCGCAAGAATCGAGGCACTATAGCGGGCGGATGCCGGGTCGTACTGATAGCAAAAAAGCAATGCGCGGTCGATGGGCGTGCCGATTTTTCCCGCCGAGGCGTCCACGAGGCCCAGGCGCACGTCACGCGAGGGATACTCCACGCCGTAAAAATAGCGCGAAATCCTGCCGTCGGGAGTGAGCAACATGATGCCGCTGGCATGCGCGAAGAGATTGGTCTTCTCGTCGAAGGAATACCGGAAATTGGCCCTTTTGGTTAGCGCATCAATGGACTCTTTCGAACCCGTTAGGAAGTGCCAGCCCGAAGCCGTTTCCGGGCGGCGGAAATGAGACATCGCAGATTCTTTTTTCTGAGCGGCCATGTCCGGAGATTCGCGCGGATCAAAACTTACGAAAACGACCTGGTAATCGCGGCCCGGATTGAAGGAAAGCATGCGAAGCGTGCCGACAACGCCCTGTTCCACCTGATTGCAGAGCATGGGGCAGCCGTAATAGACGAGCGCGAGGACGACCGGCTTCTGCCTGAAATAATCGCGGAGTTGGACACTGCGACCGGCCTCGTCACGAAAGGCGAGGTCCAGCGGCAACTGCGCGTTGAGCTGGGGCTCGAAGCCCACGTTTTGCAGTACCCTGGGCAGGCTCTTTGCTGCCGGACCTACATTGTCGGGGATGGTCTGGGCGTTGGCTGTAGCTGAGAGCAACAGCAGCGCGGCGATTCCAGAGATGGAACGAAGGCAGTTCATCCGCTCACTTTTTCTTTTCCGCCGGCGGGGCAGCCACAACCGGCAATCCTTTCTCGGCGATGATCTTCATCGCGTTCTTCACGGGAATCTGAGCAATACCCGCCTTTTCATCTATCCAGCCGAGCTTCTCATTGGCTTCCGTATCTTCCTTCAGCTTGTTGCGCCGGTCCTGTTGTGCGTCGGTTTCATGACCCAAGATGCCCTGGAGGCGCGGCTCGGGAGGCATCGTCGGCGCAATCCCCTGGTGAACAGGAGGCGGAGGCGTGTCCGTCTGCGCGGCGAAGTTGGTGGCGTAGCGAAAGATGTAGACGCAAATCGCGAAGGTAGCGATGACCGCGATCGCCAGAAACACGAGGTAAGCAAGGATGGACTTCGTCTGAACGTCGCTCGATTCGAAAGAGACGTCGTCGTGCTTGGGCAATTGCCCGGCCGCGTGGCCGGTTTTGTGAATCTCAGTGTTCATGATGCGCAATGGCCTCCGCGAGTTTCGGGTCGCCGAGCGGGAGAAGCGGGAGCTGCTTCAGATGGAATGCGAAAAAGAATAACCACAAGCCGCCGACGGCTAGCGGGGCGGCGAGGTCCAGCCAGTTCGGCAAGGCGTTGGCGGTAAATTCAGGGCGAGTCAGCCAGAAAAGATCGACGAAGCGCATCAGGATGAGCCAGATGGCGATCTTGGGCAAGAGTCGAGCGTTGCGCTTCAGGTCCCGCGAGAGGAGCAAAAAGAACGGCACGAAGAAGTGAAAAACAAGAACAATCACGGCGACGACACCCCAGCCGCCGTACAGACGGCTGCGATAAAAAGTAATCTCTTCGGGCTGGTTGCCGGACCAGATGATCAAAAGCTGCGAGAAACCGAAATAAGCCCACAACATCACGAAGGCGAGGAGGAGTTTACCGAGGTCGTGGAGGTGGCGCTCCTGGATAAGTCCGGCCATCGGTTCGGTCTTCGAAAGAAGGACGACGACGGCGATCATGAGCGACATCGAGGAGATGAGCTGGCCGATGACGAACAGAAAACCATAGATGGTCGACGCCCAGTGCGGAGAAAGCGACATCACCCAATCGATCGCGGCAAAGGTCATCACAAAAACATAGATAATGATCCCCGGCCCAGCCAGCATCTTGATGTTGCGGCGCAACGCGCGGTCTTCCTGGTTCGCATCCTGCTTCCTGGACCAATAGTTGAAAATCATCATCAGTCCCAGCCAAATACCGAAATAGAGGACCGCGCGGACGATGAATGCGTTTGTGGTGAGGTAGCTCTGCTGGAGTGGCGACAACGCACCTTCACCCGATTTCGGCGCCTCCAGCCATCCCCGGTAGAGATACTTCATCCCGATACCGATCGGAACAAAAAGGATGGCGACGAGAGGCAGTGAGCGCGTGGCGGATTCCAGCGGGCGGCGAATCATGATGCCCCAATGGCCGCCAGTAAGATGCTGCAGCATCAAGAGGCCAAGCGACCCCAATGACAGTCCGAGAACAAACATAAACGCGACGAGATACGAGCGAAAGAATTGATCGGGCGTCCTGGCCCAGCCGATGGCGCAGAGCACCAGTCCGAGCAAGGCCGCACCGAGCGCGCGCTGCTGCAGGCGGTCCACGCTTTCCGGTGCCCGATAGTCCTGCGCGGTCATTTCGCGGAGCCTCCGGCACTGAGTTTTTCCCGCATATCACTCGGAAGATCGGCGACATGCGCGTTCCGGCTGAGCTGCAAAGCGCGGACGTAGGCGATGATGGCCCAGCGGTCGCGCGGCGGAACTTGCGCTGCATAGCCGAACATGGAGCCGAAGCCGTTGCTGATGACGTCGTAGATGTAGCCGTTGGGCTCCTGGTGAAGACGGTCCTGATGAAAGCTGGGTGGATGTTTCATACCGCGCATACTGACTAGGCCGTTGCCGTCACCCTGCAGCCCGTGGCAGGGTGTGCAGAAGATTTTGTAGCGTTCTTCGCCGCGCTCAAGCAGCTGCAAATTAAGAGGCAGCGGAAAACGGTTCGAATCCTTTGGGACGAAGAGTGTGTCATCGGCGAGGGAGCCGCGTGCGACAGTGTTTTCAATCAGCGGGCGCTCCGAGCGTCCGTCGGTGAAAAATTCGCTCGGCGCAAGCGGCCGGGCCTTGGGCTGGTGGGCCATGTCCTGCTTCAACTGGCACGCGGTAAGCGGCAAGACGCAAGCGGCCGCGCACACGGCGAGGAGGAATCGCGAGGTGCTAGTCATCGGACACCTCGGAGACGTGATGCGCGTCGAGTCCCTGGAGGAAGCGGGCAGTCTCCGCGAGATGAAACTTCTTGTCGCGGGCCTGGATGCAGATAAAGAAGCGGTCCGTTGATGCGTGCGTGAAGCGCGGCACATTGAAAACCGCATGGTGCGGCTGAGGTAGCCGGTTCAGGCCCAGCATTCCCAAGACCGCGGAGAGCGAAGCGCCCAGAATGGTGAGCTCGAACGTGACGGGAACGAATGCCGGCCAGCTGTTGAGCGGGCGGCCGCCGATATTCAGGGGGTAGGTGATCGCGGAGGCCCAATACTGCAGGCCGAAACCGCCCAGGCCACCCGCCAAGCCCCCAAGCAGCGTTATGAGCGGCACCCAGGACCTGTGCAAGCGAAGGGCTTCGGAAAGGCCTTCCACCGGATAGGGTGCATAGGCATCGACGCGGCGATAGCCAGCCTCGCGCGTCTTCTTCGCCGCCTGGATGAGCTGCTCCCCGGTCTCGAACTCACCCATCACACCGTATATGTGTGAGTGCTGCTCCATTATTCGTTTTCCTCAGACCTCTCCGCCACCAGTTCGCGCATTTCCGCGATGGAAATCGCCGGGAGGACGCGGACGAACAGGAAAATCAAAGTGACGAACATTCCTATGGTGCCGATGAACGTGGCCCAATCCCAGAACGTGGGGGAGTAGCGGCCCCATGCCGAAGGCATGAAGTCACGCGTCAAGCTGATGACGACAATGACGAAACGCTCAAGCCACATGCCTATATTCACTACGATCGACATCACAAAGAGAACCGCCACGTTGTGGCGAATCTTATAGAGCCACAGCAGCTGCGGCGTCAGTATGTTGCAAAGAATCAGCGCGTAGTAAAACGGAGCATAAGGTCCGTGGAGGCGCTGCCGCACCAGGTAAACGTCAAACTTGTTTCCGCTGTACAGCGCCATGAAAAATTCGAAAAAGTAACCATAGGCAACAATCAGCCCGGTGGCCAGCATAACCTTGGCCATGTTGTCCAGGTGGCGCATGGTAATGAAGTCTTCGAGGCCATAAGCCTTGCGCAACGGAATCGCGATCGTCAAAACCATGGCAAAGCCGGAATAGATGGCGCCGGCCACGAAATACGGCGGGAAGATCGTGGTGTGCCAGCCGGGAACTATCGCAATCGCAAAGTCGAAGCTCACCACGGTGTGCACGGAGAGAACGAGCGGCGTCGCGAGTCCCGCAAGAAGCAGATAGGCCGATTGATAGTTGTGCCAGTGATGAGCGGAGCCGCGCCAGCCCATGGCCAGCATGCCGTAGATGATCTGCTTCGCCTTTGTCTTGGAGCGGTCACGCAGCGTCGCGAGGTCGGGAATCAAGCCGACAAACCAGAAGAGCAACGATACCGTGCCATAGGTCGAGACCGCAAAGACGTCCCAGATGAGCGGGCTGCGGAACTGCGGCCAGAGGCCCATGGTGCTGGGATAGGGAAACATGTAAAACGCCATCCATGGGCGGCCGGTATGGATAAGCGGAAAAATGCCTGCGCAAGCGACGGCGAAAAGTGTCATCGCTTCGGCGAAACGGTTGATCGATGTCCGCCACTGCTGATTCAAGAGGAACAGAATGGCGGAGATCAGCGTGCCCGCGTGGCCGATGCCGATCCACCACACAAAATTGACGATCGCAAAACCCCAGCCGATGGGGATGTTGATCCCCCAGATTCCCGTGCCTTTGGTGATGAGCCATCCGATGGCGATCGTCATCATCCCCATGAGGGAAAAGGCAATCCCAAAGCCTGCAAACCAGCCGAACGAAGTCGGACGCGTCAGCACGATCGCGCTGATCTTGTCCGTTACAGTGGTGTAGGAATAGCCTGGCGCAAGCACCGGCGTCAGGCGGCGAATTTCAGGAGAGTCGAGTGGCGGTTGCCCGGCGCTCATGCCTTCTCCAGTTCGGGATTTGGATTGCGCACGGCGGCCAGATAAGTGGTCCGCGGACGAGCGTTCAATTCGCCGAGAATCGAGTAATTGCGCTGCTGGGCCTTCCGTTTGGACACGCGGCTATTGGGGTCGTTGGCGTCGCCGAATACGATGGCCTCGGCAGGGCAGGCCGCTTCGCAAGCCGTGACGATTTCGCCGTCGCGAATCGGGCGATTCTGCTTTTCCGTCTCGATGCGCACGGCGCTGATGCGCTGCACGCAATAGGTGCACTTTTCCATCACGCCGCGGCTGCGCACGGTGACTTCCGGGTTGCGCATCAATTTGAAAACCGGCGTCTCCCAATCCTGGAAGCGCAGGAAATTGAAGCGGCGCACTTTGTAGGGGCAATTGTTCGAACAGTAGCGCGTGCCGATGCAGCGGTTGTACACCATCTCGTTGAGGCCTTCCGCGCTGTGAACCGTGGCGCCGACGGGACAAACCAGCTCGCAAGGGGCGTTTTCGCACTGCTGGCACGGAACCGGCTGGAAAAAAGTCTCCGGATTGTCGAGCGATTCGCTGTAGCTCGAAGGATTGTCGGTGGCGGATTCGGCCTTGTAGTAGCGGTCGATGCGGATCCAGTGCATTTCCCGCCCGCGCATCACCTGGTCCTTGCCGACAACGGGAATGTTGTTCTCGGATTGGCAGGCGACGACGCAGGCATTGCAGCCGTTGCACTTGTTCAGATCGATCGACATTGCCCATTTATTGCCGGCGGACAGAAACTCCTTTTCTCCCTTGTAGAGTGAAAGTTCTTTCGGCGGCTCCGCGACGCCCTCGTGAGGAAACGCCGGATTCTTGTGGAATTCCTCGAGCGTCGCCGTGCTGAGAATCTGCCGGCCTTCCATGTTGAAGTGATATTGCGTGCACGCAAGAGGATATTCGTCGCCGGTTTTCTTGATCGCATCGGATGCAGCTGTGGCGCTCCAGAGCGCGTCCGAGGTGCGGACAGCGTACGCGTCGAAGCCCTTGTTCGTCCCCGTGTAGCCGGCTTTTTTGCGGCCATAGCCCAGCGGAAGCACGACGACATTTTCCGCCTGGCCCGGCACGATCCAGGCCGCTGCCGTGACCTTGCTCTTCGAAATCGAAATGTCAATCACGTTCGAAATGATCTGGCCGTGCTCGCCGCCGCGCGAAGCGACGCTTTGCGTTAGCCCTAACTTCTCCGCCGTCTTTGGACTTACATACGCGGCGTTGTCCCAGGTGAGCTTGGTGACAGGCTTAGGTAGTTCCTGGAGCCAGCCGTTGTTGGCAAAGCGGCCGTCATGAATGCAGGGGTCCGGCCGGAAGAGGAACTCAATTCCATCGGCCGGCGCCGCCTTCGCGGCCGGCAGGCTGGCGGCGGCAAATTGCAGCGCGACGGTAATGGGAGCGAAAGCCGTGTTCGCAACAACGCCATCGTTCAGCGTCTGGCGCCAGAACTTTTCGAAATCGGCACCGGCGGTGGCAGCCTTCACGCGGTCGCGGACGGCGTCGTAGGCGCTGACTCCGGGCTTATCACCGAACGCCGCAAGCACTTCAAATGCGGAATGCGTGTGATAAAGCGGAGCAATGAGCGGCTGAATGACGCTGACCGTGCCGTCGAAGGCCCGCGCGTCGCCCCAGGTTTCGAGGTAATGGGATTCGGCAACGTGCCAGTGGCAGTACTCCGAAGTTTCCTCAAAGTGAGGACTCACGTGAATCGCGGTGCCGACTTTTTTCAGTTTTGCGATGAAATCCCAATCGTGCGGCGCATCATAAACGGGATTGACCCCGAGGATGAGCAGGGTATCCACCTTGCCCGCGTGCATGTCCGCGCAAAGTTCGCGCAGCGATTCGAGATGATTCGAGGGGTTCGCTTCGACGGGCTCGGTGTAATAGAGCGTCGTGCCGACATTTCCGAGGGCCGCGTTGATGGCATGAGCCAGTGCGTGCACTTCTGCGGGCTGCTGTTCGCCGGCGACAACGAGTGAAGCACGGGGATGTTTCTGCAAGTCCTTGACAACCGCGTCCAGCCACTTTTCCACGCCGCGTGACAACGGAGCGGAGCCGCCGAGTCCCAGCTTCCCAGCAAGCGCTCGCGCAAAGAGTTCCACTTGGGAAGCTCGCAAAGGTAACCGATGATCCGCGCTCGCGCCGGTTACGCTCGGCGTAGGCTCGACGACATACAACCGATTCATCTCACCGCCCAGGCGATCGGCTTCGACAAATTGATCGAGCTTGCGGCGGCCATAAAACTCTTTCATGTAGCGAATGTGCCCCGGTCCGCTGGCCAGGAAATCGGAATCGAGCGAAAGGATGACCTCGGCCTTTTCCGGACGATAAACCGTGTTGACGTAGCGACCGAAGGCAAGCTTGGCGCCCTCGCGCGCCCCGTCGCTGCCGGCAGGTTCCCACTGATGCCACTTCGCTTGCGGGTAGAGCGTTAGCAGCGATTGAATCTGCGCGGCCAGCGTGGGAGAAGCAATCGTGCCCGTCAGGATGCGGAAGCCCGCGCCATTAGCCCCTTTGATGGCGGCCGCAAGCGATTGGGCGCTGTCAAGGAAAGCGGACCAGGCACGGATTTCGCCGAGATACGTGACCGTTTGTGCGCGGTCCGGGTCATAAAGATTCAGGATGGAGGCCTGCGCAAATGCGTCAGTGGCGCCGAGGCTTGAGGGATGATCGGGATTGCCTTCGATTCTCGTGGGGCGTCCTTCGTGGCTTTCGACCAACAACCCGATGGCGTCGGCGCCAAACGGCATGGCCGTGGCGTAGAACTGCGGCTTGCCGAGAACCATGCCTTCCGGCTGCTTGACGTAAGGAACGATGTGCTCTTCAGGAGCGCGGCCGCAGCCGGAGATTCCCGCAAGCGCCAGCGACGCGGCCATAAGCTTCAGGAAGTCGCGGCGGTCCACGGACTCGTCCCACTCGGAAGCTTGACGGGGGAATTCGCGGTGCAGCAACTCTTCGAAGTGCGGGTCGCCAGAGAGTTCCTCGAGAGTGCGCCAGTATTGTTTGCCGGTGATGGATTGCAGCCTGGCGCGAACCGTAGCGAGATCCAGCGGATGCTCGCGCAGAGTCAAATCCTCTGCGTGCTCGTCCGCGTGCCCAGGGGAGACAGGATCGGAGTGGCCGTGCGCGTGAGCGCCGGATTTCTTCATGATCGCTTCGTGATCGTGCATACCGTCCATCATCGGTGACATGTCGAACAGTTCGTTAGCTCGGTTGTAGTGCGAATGTTACGTTCCGCTGCAAAATTCTTGCCGAGTTCCGCCTGATTAGCCGGCGCTTTCCAATCCATATTGAATACCTGATCCAGCGGGCGAAGCGCCTGTTCTGGATTGCGGTGGCAATCCAGGCACCACTGCATCAGCAACGGAGACGCCTGGAAAACAAGGGGCATCTGATTTACTTGTCCGTGACAAGAGGAGCAGCCTACACCTTTGTTGATGTGAATGCTGTGATTGAAATAGACGAAATCAGCCAGCCGGTGAACCTTTACCCACTGGATGGACTCGCCGGTGCGATAACTCTCGCGCACTGGGCTGAGGTAGTCGGCGTTGTTGAAGAGCACCGAGTGGCAGTTCATGCAGGTTTTTGTGGGGGGAATTCCAGCGACGGCGCCGGATTCTACACCGGTGTGACAGTATCGACAGTCAATACCATCGTCGCCGACGTGGTGTTTGTGGCTAAACTGCACGGGCTGCTCGCGGAAAACATTCTGATTCGTGGAATAGGGCGAGCGAGCGATCCCAAACAGTCCTGTAAGCGCGAACCCGGCCAGAAAAAGTGCGGAGAAGACACTGAATCGAGAAATGAAATTCGTGCTGCGGTGAAAAATCTGGGCCATATTATTGTTGCACTTTGGCGGAGGAGCGCACCCGAAGGGAGCAGCTGCCTGAGCGTCCCCCACTGTCTAGCCGAGAAGTACAAACCCGTACTGCGCTTTGCACCTGACCCTTCCGCACTTGGATGCTCAAGGCGGACCAAACGACACAAAAAACTTCTAACGCCCTAGCCGTGCCGGACGGCCAACAATGCCGTCTTGAACGCGATAGTTTCCAATAAAACATTCCGGAATGCAACTCTTCGGCAAGATTATCTCTACAGAATTTCTGTAAAGTCATTCGGGGCGAAGAAGAGTTTGATTTCGAAACGTTCGAAAGAATGGCCTGCTGGCAGTGATGCGAACTTGCAAATCCTACCCGCGCAACGATTTCTTGCGCCCGGGCATGAGCGAAACGCTCGGCCATGCTATCTTAGAGAAACACTTCGCCGCGCCAACTGCGGCGGAGTCCTCTACTCTCGCCGCTGGGGCGTGGTCCAACCGGTAGGACACCACACTGTTAATGTGGATGGTGAAGGTTCGAATCCTTCCGCCCCAGCCAATTTTTCTTCATGATCTGGCGGACTGATCCTTCTTAGTCTTTGGCTGTGGGCAGGCCCGCTTCCAGCCAGCCTCTCCAACCGCCGTCCATCGACTCCACGTTGGTATAGCCCATCTTCTGCAGATTCTCGGCGACGAGAGCGGAGCGAAAACCGCCGCCGCAGTAAAGGATGAGCTTGGTGCTGGAGTCAGGGCAGCGCTCCTCGAGGTCTCGTTCGATGACCCCTTTGCCCATATGCACCGCGCCTGCGATATGGCCCCTCGCCCATTCGTTGTCCTCCCGCACGTCGATGAGAACGAACTTTTCACCGGCATCCATGCGTCGCTTCACGGCTGGGACATTCGTCTCTTTGACAAGTTTCTTCGCGTCCTGAACGAGTTTCAAAAATCTCGGTGCATGAGCCATGGTTGCCCCCCGCCTGGAGTTGTAACGAGGTAGAAGCGTAGCACAGGCGCGAGCTAGCCTGCCGCAAGCTGCTTTTGTATCCGGCAAAGTGCAGACGCAAGGATGGGGCGCGCGCTATTGCTTGGGAGGCTCCGCGGCTTTTTCCTTCGAATCCTTCTTTGAGAAGGAGCGCGTGAGGTTGATAAGATTCCAGCGCATGTCTTCCTTTATGCGGTCGCCCTGGCTGAGCATCGCGCCCCTTCCGTTGGTCAGGACATAGAAGAGCTCACCGTCGGTTCTGCCCGCCAGAGATGAAGCGTCACGCCAGTCATTCATTTTGAGTTTCATGGTATCGGCAAGATCACCCTTGCCGTCGCCGTTTTCGCCATGGCACATCGCGCACTGGTATTTGTAGAAGCGACGAGCTTCGGCAAGTCCTTCCGAGGTGGACGAAACGGGATTTTTCCGTGCCGCTTCTTCGGGGGGAATCTTGGAATCGGATGTTGCAGACTGGGAGTCCTTGGGTTTTTCCTGTGCGCTATTCTGCTGCGGGATCAACACGGCGGAACTCGCGAGCAGAAACGCGCTCAAGAAGAGGAGAATACGCCGCATAACGACCTCCTGACAGGACGGGCCGGCCAAAGGAGCGAGTCGGCTGGATTTTGAGCGAATTCTACGCCCGGGGAACTCACAAGGGAAGGGGGAAGAGGTAGAGCGGGACAGGCATGGGAGACTGTCCCGCCCGACAAAGCTAGTGCTTCGATAGTGTCGCTGCGGAGCCGATTTTCGCGCTATTCCTGACCGGGAGCGAGCAGGCGCGGTGCGGCACAGCATCGCCGAAGCCAGCGCGGAAGCGGCTCGATTCGCGGACACGCGTGCGGAGGCCGTCAATGACCGGAGGAATCGCATCGTGCGCCACGCCGCGAATCAGGAAGATCATCAAGGCGGCTTCTCCTGGTGAATCAACGCTAGAGGTGATCCCCACGCCCTGAACGCCAGCCCGCTTCAACAATTCCTCGAGGTGCGCGGTGCGGACCACTTTTGCGCGGGCCACTTCTGCGTCGGAAATCGAGTAAACCAGCTGCGGCGGCGCAGCGGATTTTTCCAGTGCCGCGCTCTCTTGAGCAGACAGCGCGCCGCGGCTCGCGAATAGATCTCCTTCGATGATGCGTGTGCGAATGCCGTCGACCTGGGCGGGAATATTGATGCGCGGCTGGCCTTTGGTAACAAAAAAAAGAATGGCCGCTTCAGCGGGGTTGTCGAAGCTGGCGCCTACGCCCACGGCTTGCACCTCGGTGTGGGAAAGAAGCTCTGGTGCGTGCGCATCGCGCGCGGCCGTCGCCTTCTGGAGTACTTCGGATGCCACCGCGCTCGCTGCGAGAGTTTGCACCGCGCCCGCGGGCTTCACGGGGAGCGTGCAGCCGATCACTTGATGCGCCGCGCCTCCTACAAACGTCGGAACAGCATTGCCGGCGCCAAGGAACGCGCCAGAGTTCAAGACAGCCGAGATAGGATTGGCGACCGTGTCCAGATCCGAACCGGCGAACAGGAGTGCTACCGGGTCGGCCGTGTTCTGGGTCACGATCAGGGAGCCGGAATCTCCTTCGGCGCTGAAATTCCCGCCAAGAATATCGACCAGATTCGTATACGACACACTGAACGTAGCGCCTGTGCCGCAGCCTTTCTGGTACTGGACGGAGGTAGCGGTATTGGTTGCCAAGACGCTCGAACACGTGAGCCCCGTCGTTCGGCCGCTCTTGGCCACTGCCATGTTGACGGTAGCAGCCACACCCGAGCCAGCATTCGGGGGACCTGGATCAGGAATGCCGTTGGTTGCGGTCGAGCCAAGGTAAAGGATGTTGCCTCCGGGATCGACCGTGCCGTTGACGACTTGGGCGATGGCAGCGTCGACTTTCGGGGTCGGGCCGGTCTCGAGGTTGAAGAACTGGGTAAGATTTGCGACCGTCGTGGTGCCTGTCGTCGTGCAGGTATTGGGCTTGGGGTTATCGATGAGGCCAGGCTGAATAATGGGATCGCCGGCTAGGGCGCTATCGCTGCCGGCAAAGACGTGATTGTTGCTGAGGATGAATTGCGCGCCGTTGCGTGTAAGTAGGGAGCCCAGGGTGCCGCCGCAACACGTGATCGTGGTGCCGTTGGTGCTGGAATCTTTCGCGTTTCCGCCCGAGCTTCCTAGCTTGATGGCGCCGCTCTGTACGTTTTGATTCTGGGGGACGATCGTCACCGTAACAGACCCGGAGGCTGTGGCGCTGGCCTGTGAGACGGCCGTAACCATCACCGTAGTCGGCACGCTGTTGCCGCTCCCATCCGATTTTGTCGGCACCCCGCCCGGGGCAACGAAAAGACCGGCGCTGGAAATAAATCCCGTGGTCTGGCTACCGCCAGCTACTGTGTTCACTTGCCAGGTCACGGCGGTATTCGCTGTACCCGTCACTGTGGCGGTGAACTGTTGTGTCGCGAAATTATTGACAGGGGGGGGTGTGCTGGGAGCAACCGTGACGCTCACCTGCTGAGTGCCGCCACCGCCAGTTTTCGGCAGGCCGCTACAAGCCGAAAGAGTCAGGGTGATTACAAAGCTGATGGACAGAATGTTTGTGCGGCGCATGAATCCCCTCAGGTCTTTCGCCTACAATTCACGTTAGCATGAGACGACGCCATATCCTGAAGGAAAGACGGCGCTCGGTAACCAAAATTGGAATAGCTCAAAGGGAGAAAAGATGCCTGTACGGAAGGACAGGATTGCGGGGGGTTCTGCAATTGGGGGTGAGGTTTCTAGTGCCCTTCCACTTTTGTGACGAAATTCCGTACAAACCTGCCTGCCGCAGGCAGGTTGTTTTCCGCGAGTTGGCAGATGCCAAAGTTTCCAAAGTTAGTTTCCTTTAGTTGGAACGGTACTAGTCGAGGTCGCGCCAGTTGGGTCCGGCGCCGATTTCCACCACCAGCGGAACCGCCAGTTTGTAGACGCCTTCCATTTCCTCGCGGACGAGTTTTTCCAGAGCGACCCGCTCTTTAGCGGGGGCTTCGAATAAGAGTTCGTCGTGGACCTGCAGGATCATCTTGGCTTCAAACTTTTCGGCGGCCAGGCGGCGGTCGATGGCGATCATGGCGAGCTTGATCATGTCGGCGGCAGTCCCCTGCAACGGCGAATTCAGCGCGGTGCGTTCCGCGAAATTACGGAGTTGTATTTGCGGCGAATTGATCTCCGGGATTGGGCGAATGCGCCCGAAGAGCGTTTTCGCCACGCCGGATTTGCGCGTCTCGGCGAGTATTTTGTTTAAATAATCCTTCACGCCGCGATAGCGCGCGAAATAGGCGTCGATGAATTGTGCGGCTTCCTTCTGCTCGATGCCGAGTTGTTGCGCGAGCCCGAAGGGCGAAAGGCCGTAAATAATTCCGAAGTTGATGGCCTTGGCGGCGCGGCGGTGCTCGGCGGTTTGCGCAAGCGGGCCGACGCCGAACACTTCCTGCGCGGTGCGAGCGTGAATGTCTTCGCCGCTGCGGAATGCCGCGGCGAGCACGGGATCTTCCGAAAAATGCGCCATGATGCGCAGCTCGATTTGCGAGTAGTCCGCGGAGAGGAGAATTTTGCCTTTTTCGGCGACAAAGGCGGCGCGGATCTGGCGGCCCAGCTCGGTGCGGATGGGAATGTTTTGCAAATTGGGATCCGAGGAACTCAGGCGGCCGGTGGCCGTGCCGGTTTGTGAAAAGCTCGTGTGCAGGCGGCCGGTTTCGGGGTGGATCAGCTTCGGCAACGCGTCGACGTACGTGGATTTGAGCTTGGCGATTTCGCGGTACTCGATGATTTTTCCGGGCAAGGGATGCTTCGCGGAGAGCTCTTCGAGAATGTCGACAGCAGTGGAACGCGCCTTGGCCTTGCCGCGGCGCGCGGACGGCTGGAGATTCAATTTGTCGAAGAGAATTTCCGCAAGCTGGCTCGGAGAATTGACGTTGAATTCCAAACCGGCAAACTGCCAGATCTCTTTTTCGAGGCGGCGAACTTCCTTTTCCATCGCTCCCGACATTTTGTCGAGCTCTTTCGGGTCCACGCGGATGCCGGTACGCTCCATATCCGCGAGCACGGGCGCGAGAGGAAGGTCAATTTTTTCGTAGACGCCATCGAGTTGTTGTTCGTCCACCTGAGCGCGCAGGGCCGGAGCCAGACGTTCCAGATAATCGGCGCCCTCGCCAGGGGCGCCTCCGAGCATGGCGTTGAACTGGCGCATGACGACGTCGGCGAACCTGTGGTTTGCCGTAGTGGGGCGCAGCAGGTAGGAATAGAGCTGCGTGGCGTGCTGGATGTTGGCAGCGCGGCCGGTGAACAGTTGCAAAAGTTTTGCATCATGGACGATTTTCGAGCACTTGGCATCCGCGAGAAATGGCGCGAGCGCTTTGAGGGCCTCGCCCTTCTCATCGAACCGGATGGAGCGGCCTTCGCCGGCTTTGGAAGAAACCTCGATGGAAGCGATGCGTGTGCCGAAGCCTTCCGATTCGCGCTCGCCGGCTTCTAGGTTGAGCCAAACCGCAAGCGCCTGCTTCGCCGTGAGTTTTGCCAGGTATTCGCGGAATTCGGAGAGCGTTGCGCATTGGAGATGATCCGTTTTTTGCTGAGCACTGTCCCCGGCAGGAGAAGAAGAAGCTACGGCTTGGGAACCCAGCTCTCGCAGGAGTGAGTTGAAACCCAACTCGCGATAGAGCTCGGCTAGAGCGGCAACATCCGGTTCGCGGCGTTCGAGCGCCTGCAGATCCAGCTCGAGAGGCACATCGGTCGCGATGGTCGCAAGCTGCTTGGACATCAGCACCTGCTCGCGCTGCTGCTGAAGCGCTTCTCGATAGCGCTTGTTCGAAACCTCGGCGGCGTGGTCGAGCGCGTTTTCGACGCTGCCGTATCTCTGAATCAGCTGCGTCGCGCCTTTTTCACCGATGCCTTTTGCGCCGGGAATATTGTCGACCGTATCTCCCATCAGCGCCATCACGTCGATGACTTTTCCCGGAGGCACGCCGAGGATCTCTTCGACTTTCTTTTCATCCACGATGACGTCGGCCTTTGCGCCGCCCGAACCTGTGCGCAGGATACGCACGCCGGCGTTCACAAGCTGCATCATGTCCTTGTCGTTGGTGATGAGAAGAACTTCGAGATTTTTCTTCGCGGCTTGCTTGGCCATCGCGCCAAGGACGTCGTCGGCCTCATAGCCCTGAAATTCGAGGATGGGCAAGCGCATGGCCTCGCAGAGTCTTCGAACATACGGAATCTGCACGGAAAGATCGTCCGGCATGGGCGGGCGCTGAGCTTTATATTTCTCGAAAAGTTTGTCCCGGAAGGTTGGGCCTTTGGTATCGAACACCACGCCTAGGTAGTCCGGCTCGTAGTCCTTGATAAGGCGGCGAAGAATGTTGGCGAAAAGGAAAGGAACTTTCGTCGGCACGCCGGAAGGCGCGTTCATGCGCACCATGGGCGCGTAAAATGCACGGTAAATGTGCGCCATGGCATCAACGAGGAAAAGTTTCTTCGTGGCAGAAGGCATCCGGGCGAGTATAGCAAAGCGCCGAACGCCAGACTCTCGATGTCAAAAACAAGAGTTAGAGGCCGCCCGGATCTTCCTTTTCCGGGCGGCCCTTTACTTCTGGATTAGCTTCGACCCCGCGTTATTGTTTGTTCGGTTTTTCTCGCTCAGGCCTCGGCTCCGATTTCGGCGCTGGCTTTTCGGCGGCGGGCTGCTTCGATTCTCCCTGCGCTCCGGCAGCCGCTTGCGAAACCAGCAGCATCCGCGTACCGCTGTCGAGATGAACGTTCTTGCCCGCAGATGTAATCACTGAGCCTTGCGAGCTATTCGAGGCGGCAGAGTTCAGGTTCAGGCCGTTGAGGCCGAAAACGCCGCGGCTGTTTGAAGTGAGCTGGCCAGCCGTGTTCAATCCGCCGGCCGCTCCACCAGCAACTCCGTTCACGGAACCCGCGGCATTCGCCGTAGAGTTGACTGTCGAATTCAGGGTTCCGCCCGCAGCGCCTCCCACATTAGCCGCTGTATTCGTCACCGCCCCAACCGCGCCGCCCGCCACCGAGCCGACCCCGCCAAGTGTGCCTCCGCTGCGTCCGCTCGCTCTGCCCGATCCAGCGGCAGATGCGCCTGCGCCGCCGAATGTGTCAAGATCGGATCCAGCCGCGCTTGTCGCGCTTTGCCCCGAAGCGAGCGCCTGAATTCCCGCGTTCAGCGGGATTTCCTGGCCGTTCTTCAGGATCGCCTTATCGAACACGACCCCCAGCGACGAATCCGATTCGCCGTTTGAACGCGCCGAAGCCTGCGTGACGTGCCCCAAAAGCTTCGTGCCCCTCGGCATCACGGTCTTGCCGTCCGATTTTGCTGGTTCGGTCGTATGCGCGGTCACCGGATCTCCCGGCTTCGCCTTTTTCGAATCGATCGGCGCGTTGAGCGCCGCGTTGAACGTCGACCCGTTCGCGAGAGCGGCGTTCCCCTGCCCGGTCTGCGCCGCGGCCGACGATGCTGCTGCTCCGCTTCCGGATGCTTGTGCTCCTTGCTTGCTGGCCTGCGCATTCGCCTGTGCGTTCGTTTGTGCGCCAGCCTGAGCACCTGTCTGTGACTGCGCGGCAGTGCTGAGGGCGAAAAGCGTCACTCCAAGAAGTGCGTATCCGATGCGATTCATGTTTATAAATCCTCCTGAATCTTTTCGAGGTTCTCTCGTGGGTTATAGTCCCAATGAAAAAGGGGTTTCCAAATCACACCCTGATTACTGCAAAGGAGGTTCCAATAACTAAGGGTTTTTCTTTCAATTATTTAGCGAAATATTTGAAACAGAGGCAAGGGCCTGGGCAGCGAAAAAACGCCTAGCTAAGGGAAGGAATTACAGAGTTTCTGGGAATCCGTCGTGTAGGGTAATTACCTGAGCTAAAGGATGCCGAGCGGCTTGGCGACTTCGGCAAGAATATCCGCGGCACGAAGGAGTTGGTCGCGCTTGTGCCCAGCGCTCACGATGGCGCGCAGGCGCGCTTTGCCTTCCGCAACGATGGGATAGCCGACTGCCGGAGCAAAAACGCCGGCGTCGAAAAGTTTCTTTGAGAATTCGAACGCCTTCGCGGCGTCGCCGACGTGAATGGGAATGATCGGCGACTCGCTGGCCTTGAACTGAAAGCCGCGCTTCTTCAGTTCGCGCTTGAAAAATTTCGTATTGGCCCAGAGTTTCTTCACCAGTTTTTCCCCTTCCGGTGAATCGAGGAGCGCAAAGGCCGCCTGGCAAGCCGCGGCGGTAGCCGGCGGATGCGAGGTCGAGAAAAGAAATGGCCGCGCGCGGAGATAGAGAAAATCGATGAGGTCGCGCGAACCGCACACATAGCCGCCCATCGCGCCAATCGCCTTGCTGAGCGTGCCAACCTGGATGTGCACGCGCCCATGACACTGGAAATGGTCCACGGTGCCGCGGCCTCCCCGGCCGAGAACGCCGGAAGCATGCGCGTCGTCAACCATCATGATGCAGTTGTATTTTTCGGCCAGGCTGCAAAGTTCCGGCAGCGGCGCAATGTCGCCGTCCATGGAAAAGACGCCGTCCGTAATGATCAGCTTATGCCCGCTCCAGTTCGCGGTTTCCTGGAGGATGCGCTCACAGTCAGCGACGTCCTTGTGCTTGAAGACTTTGATCGTCGCTTTCGAAAGGCGCGCCCCATCGATGATCGAGGCGTGATTCAGCTCGTCGGAGACGATCAAGTCTTCCTTGCCAAGAACCGCAGAGACCGTGCCGGCATTGGCGGTAAAGCCGGATTGGAAGACGACGCAGGCCTCGACGTTCTTAAAGGCCGCGATCTGTTCTTCGAGTTCCATGTGAAGCTTCATCGTGCCAGCGATGGTGCGCACCGCTCCCGCTCCCGCGCCATAGCGTTTGACGGCGTCGAGCGCGGCTTTGCGCAGCGCTTTGTGCGTGGCCAGTCCAAGGTAATTGTTCGAGGCCAGGTTGATCACTTCCTTGCCGTCGAAAATGCACACGGGCTTCTGCTCGCCTTCGAGAACGCGCAGCTTCGGCACCACGCCTTTGGCACGGAGTTCACTGAGCTGGTCGGATACGTACTGCAATGGATTCTGTTTTGTGATTTGCGTTCCGGTGTCTGACATAGCTTTCCTTCCGCCTAACGAGGCAACCCATTCGGATACAGCAAAATCTTCCCCGCCAGTCCGCCCTGCAACAGGGAAAACGCATGCTCGAATTTGTCGAGTGACGCGCGCTCGCCAAACAGCGGATCGAGATTCAGCCGCCCGGCCTTCAGCAGGGCGCTCATCTGCACCCAGGTTTCGTACATGCGGCGGCCGTAGATACCCTGAACGGTCGCGCCTTTGAATATCACATCATTTACCAAATCCAGCGGAACAGTTTCCGTCGGAATCCCCAGCAGCGACGCGCGCCCTCCGGCTCGCAGCGCCTTAAAACCTTGCTGAATCGCCATTGGATTACCCGACATTTCGAGCAGTGCGTCAACGCCTGTCCCGCCAGTATCCGCGAGGATGCGCGCCACCGCATCTTCCGCCGCGGGATTCAGCACCACATCGGCGCCCATTTTTTTGGCCATCGCGCGGCGATGCTCGTTCGTTTCCGTCGCGTAAACAGTCGAACTGCCGCAAGCCTTGGCCACCGCGATGGACATCTGCCCGATCGGGCCGCAGCCGGTGATGAGAACAGTCTGTCCCGCGATGGGGCCGGCGAGAACTGTGTGCACCGCGTTGCCCAGCGGATCAAGAATCGCGCCGTAGTGCTCGGGAATTGCCGGATCGAGCTTCCAAATGTTCGACGCCGGAATTTTGACGAATTCGGCGAAGGCGCCGTCCTGATCGATGCCGATGATGCGCAGATTCTGGCAAATGTGCGCTTGGCCGAGGCGGCATTGATGGCAATGACCGCAATTGACATGCATTTCGGCGCTGACGAAATCGCCGGGCTTAACTACGGTAACCTCTTCGCCCACGCGCTCGACGACACCACAAAACTCATGCCCCAGCGTGACCGGCGGTTTGATGCGTCCTTGCGACCAGCGGTCCCAGCCATAGATGTGCAGGTCGGTGCCGCAGATGGAAGAAGCTTTAACGCGCACGAGCACGTCGGTGGGTCCGGTCGACGGCACGGGCGCAGTTTCATACGAGAGGCCTCGCGCACGCTGTACTTTGCGCAACGCTTTCATCGTCGTTGACATCTACCCGGACTCCCGCTCCTGTAGTGGCCGGTCTTCAGACCGGTTCGTTCCCTTGCGATTCGTCGTGATAGCAGTCGCTCGGCTCACCAACGCAAATCTCGATGCTAGCACATCACAAATTCTCATGCCCTCGTAGGGGCGCAGCTTTATCCCCAGCGTAGCCGAGGGAATGCTGCGCCCCAGTTGGCGCCTACTTCACCTGCTCCACGACCGCAATTTTCTCCAGCGCCTTCAAATACTCCACCACCATTTCCACCGGCACCCACCCATATTCCGCCGAGACAGCTTCCTGAATATTCAGGACATTCCGCCTTCCATCTGCAAGATTCAACACTTCGTAGCCGTACTCTTCTCCGCTACCCCACAGTCCTTCATAACTCAATAGCTTCGGCCTATCGACTCCCGCCACCTTCGCCCTATCCGCGAAATAGTCATACCCAAACACCGCCAGCGGCCCCTTCGGTTGTTGCGAACGCACGAATTTCAAAAGGCCGTCACCACTTGCTGGTATCTGAAATCTTGTGCGTTTGCTCAGTTCATCAATCACGACAAAACTCTCAACCAAGATCTGGCTTGGGTTGAGATCTGCTGGCCGCTCCCTCCAAATGGAATTATCGATAGCCTTCTCGGAACTCAAGAAAGATCGCGTTAGCGTTACTAGGTTGTATCCCCGGAGTTGCCTCAAGCGAAGCTGTACGGTTGCAGACCGAAAATGTCTCCCTAGCTCCACTGCGTCAGCAGCTAGTGTCGCTGCGTTGTCATCCATCCCGGCCAAAAAATACCCGCTCGCCGCGCCGATAAACGCCGCCCGCTTCAGTTTTGTCGGATCGATATTCGCCGCCGTATCGAAGTTCGTGTGAATGTACTGGTCCGGCCAGTCATTCAAGTAAATCGCCGGTATCCCGAACGACGAATCCTGGTACACATCGTGGTCGCTTCCCATCGTGTATGCAGAATATTCCGCGCGCAGCGGCTCCTTCCCGCCCTCCGGCGCCACCAATGGAAACTCCGCCTTCTCCGTCGCTGCAAACTTGTACGACTGCTCGTTCACAAACTGAGCAAATGTCCAAGCCACGTCATGTACATAGCTCGGCAAGCTCATCGGCCCGCGTGTCACGTGGAACACTGCCTTCGTCGCCAGCCCGCCGCCGACCATGTCCATATGAATGACGGCTTTGATACGCTTCGCAAATTCCGGCTTTCCATTAAGCAGCGCCATCGTCCCTTCAATTTCCGGCGGCCAGATAAAGCGAATCGTCCGCGCCGGCCGCGCCAGCGTTCCATTGCCGATCAGTTTCTGCAGCGTGCGCGCCACCTCCAGAATCGTCGCGCAGCCGCTGGCATTGTCGTTCGCCCCCGGCCGCTGATGATCCAGGTGGCACGAAAACGCAATCTCAAAATCCCTCAGCTTTGGATTTGCCCCAGGAATCGTTGCCGTCACCACCTCATAATTTCCCGGATGCTGCCCCGCCTTTACCACCGCATGCAGCTTGATCTTTTCTCCTTTCGCCAGCCGTTCCTTCATCGCACGCGCCGTCTTCAGCGACACCATGAACGCGAATGTCTTGTTCGCAGAAAAACTCTCCAGGTGTCCCCAGCGAATCTGGTTTTCCTCTTCGCCCCACCACGCCGTCTTCTGGTTCTGCGCATAACTCACAATCCCCGCCGCGCCAAACCTCCCCACCGCCAGGTCCTGCACCGCCCCCGGCTGCGCGCTCACCAGCACGATCTTCCCCCTGACATCCTTCCCAGCGTAATCGCTCTCCTTTAGTCCCTCGCCCACATCCGCCAAATCCGCCTTCACGTCTGCCGACTCGCTATCCTCCGCCAGCACAATCGGCTCCGCCTCGTAACTCGCAATCTTCTTTGCGGTTCTTTCAGTCTCCTTTACCTCCTTTCCGTCCTTCACCTCCTCTAATTCTCCTTCTTGCGCGTCCCACGCCGGCCGCGACCTCTGTGTGCCGTAGAAGATTTTCCCGTCCGCGGGAAATTGCAGAATCGCTACATCGCTCAACCCATAAGCTCGAGCGCGCTCCGCCACCAATTCCGCCGCTCCGTGAAAACCCTGAGACCCGCGCTGCCGGTGAAACCGCGCAATCCCTTCCAAATTCCTTTTCGCCGTTTCCCCACTCAACTCATTCGCCAGCGCCGCGACGTCTTTCTCCGGCAACAGCGGCGGCTTTTGCGCCCGCGCCACTGCTCCAAGCGCCAACACTGCTCCAATCAACGCCAGCCCAATCCTAATGAAGACCCTCATCCGGCCTCCTACGCGAAAATCCCAGCAACAGTAGCACAGACGGAACCTGTCCCGACCCGGTCGGGAGTCTGTGCCCCCGTCAAACGCACCACGCCTGACCTGATCGGGCGTCTCTTATCCCCCTCGTGCAGCTCCACGCACTTGTAGTGGCGGGTCTTCAGATCCGTGCTTTCAAACGCGCTGCTGTGGCGCGGGCCGGAACCTGTCCCGACCCGGCCTGCATGGCAACTCCTGCTTTTCAGGGGGTCGGAGCTCTAGCTCCGACATTACATCAGCCGGTGCACGAACTGGGCTTTAGCCCCTGAAGAAACGTCCTGGAGCAGCGTTCTGCTACTCTCTCCTTGTCGTTCCCACAAACGGCGAACCCATGTCCACCCCACGCAGTCTCAAGACACGAGTCATCCTCCGCAGCCTCTTCGCCGTCATTTTCGTTGCTGCGCTTCTCTTCATCCCCGCCGGTTCTTTCAGGTATTGGCAGGGCTGGGTCTTTATGGCCATATTGTTCCTCCCCATGCCGGTTACCTCGGTTTATTTTATGAAGCGCGATCCCCAATTGGTGGAGCGCAGGTTGCGCACAAAGGAAAAGATCAGCGAGCAAAAAACCATCATTCGATGGGCCCAGTTGGTTTTCTTTGCGTCCTTGGTGCTCCCCGGATTGGATTACCGTTTCGGTTGGTCTCGGGTCCCTCTTTGGCTGACGATTCTTTCCCAACTCTTCGTGTTCGCTGGCTATCTGATTACCCTTTGGGTCATGAAAGAGAACAGTTTCGCCTCCCGCACCGTCCAAGTCGAAGAAGGGCAGAAAGTCATTTCCACGGGACCCTACCGGCTCGTCCGCCATCCCATGTACTTCGGCGGTGTTCTCATGCTGCTCTTTACGCCCCTTGCGCTTGGCTCCTGGTGGGCACTGCCGGGTTTCCTCCTCGTCATCCCTTTGATCGTCCTCCGCCTCCTCAACGAAGAAAAAATGCTCTGCCGCGACCTCCCCGGCTATTCCGACTACTGCCTCCGCACCCGTTCCCGCCTCCTCCCCCTCCTCTGGTAACTTCTCTCATCCCCAAGCACCGTAGGCCCCCTGGCTCTGCTATCATCCCCGCCTCGCATCCCAAGGGAGGCGCAATGAGCTTTAGCCAAAGGCTCCAGGAAATTCGCGACGGCTTCGAGCGCCCCTTTTGGGTCGCGAACATTAGCGAGCTCTTCGAGCGCCTTTCCTACTATGCCGCCTTCGCATCGCTGGCCCGCTATCTCCACGAAGCCCTCGGCTTTCCGACCGAGCGTGCCGCCGATCTCACCGGGCTGTTCGGCGGCTTGGTTTGGTTCCTCGCCATTTTTGGTGGAACCCTCGCCGACCGCCTCGGTTTTCGCCGCGCCCTCTCCCTGGCCTATCTCATTCTCGCGTCCGCGTACTTTCTTCTAGGCTCCATCGGAGCGCCGTGGCTTGCTCCGCTGCGCGGCGCTGTTCCTCTCGTCGTCCTCGTCACGGGCGTCTTGATGCTCCCTGCCGCCGGCGTTGCGCTGGTCAAGCCCTGCGTCGTTGGCACCACCGCTCGCGCCTCCCGTGAAAACGTCCGCTCCATCGGCTACTCCATCTACTACACGCTGGTGAACATCGGCGGCGCGCTCGGCCCCTTCGTCGCTTCCTGGGTGCATCGGCATCTCAGCGTCGAAAACGTCTTCCGCGCTGCGGCCCTCAGCGTCTTCCTCATGTTCTTCGCGGTCCTTTTTTTCTTCCGCGAACCGCGCATGTCCGGCGAAAAACAATCCGCCACCTTCCGCGAAACGTTCCTCAATTTCGGAAGAGTTCTCACCAATCCAAAGTTCATGCTGTTTCTTCTCATCTTTTCCGGCTATTGGATCGTTTACTGGCAGGAATTCATTACCCTTCCGCTCTACGTCCACGACTACATCAATCCCGCAACGGACACCGAAAGAATGCTTTCCACCGGGCCGCTGGTTGTCATCGCCCTCACCCTCGCCATCAGTGTTGCCATGCGAAAGATGGCCGCCTTCCGGGCCGTCATTGTCGGTACGCTCATCTCCATGATGGCCTTCGCGATCCTCGCGTTCCACCCGACCGTCATCGCCGCTTATGCCACCCTCGTCGTCGTGGCGCTCGGCGAACTCATACAGCAACCGCGCTATTACGATTACATCTCGCGCCTCGCTCCTGCCGGGCAGCAGGGCACCTACATGGGTTTCGCGTTTCTGCCTCTGGGGATCGGTTCTTTCGTAGCCGGACGCATCGGCGGCAGGCTGTTGCACCATTTCGGCGAAGTACAGCGCCAGCCGCAGCGTTTCTGGTGGGCCATCACTGCTATCGGCCTGGTGACAACTTTATTGCTCTGGATTTACGACCGGATTGTTAAGCCTGGAGGTGCTTCTAATTGACCATGCGGCGGAGGGATTCGAGGGCCTGGCGCGCGAGGGAATAGCGTGGTTCGACTTGCAGCGCTTCCTGAAAGGCTTTCATCGCCGGACCGTACATCTCCTTGCCGAAATAGGCGCGCCCCAGATTGTAGTGTGGAAAATGGCGTGGCTCGTAGCGGCGGGCTTGTACAGCTTGCTGGAGCCAGGGAATGGCTTCATCGTAGCGGCCGAGTTCGATGAGATAGGCCCCGATGTCGTTGTAGGGATTGCCGAAGTCCGGATCGAGCTCGATGGCGCGCTTGCATTCGGCGATGGCCTCTTCGATACGGCCCTGAAAATGGTAGGTCCAGCCCAGGAAGGTATGCGCTTCGGCGGTAGGGTGCAGTTCGAGCGAAGTTTGATAGAGCTCCACGGCGCGGTCATAGTCGCCTTCCATCTGTGCTTGATAGGCGTCCTGCAGAATTTCCCAGGCACGCGTCAGGGTCTTCTGATTCATGAAGCTATTAGTTAGCACAGCGGTCCGAGCGCGTCAAAAGTACGAAGGTCCCGTCTGTGCCCGGGGGGAACCTGTCCTTTGTGCCGGGCTGCCTCCATCGAAAATGTGGAAATTGGAGAGAGAAACGTAGAGAATGAACGCCTAGATTTCCTAAGTGGATTAAGGGGGTTACGTGAAGCGGAATTTCATGATTCTTGGGATTGCGGCGCTGGTCGTGGCTGGAGCCGTGTATGCGCAGAGTTCGCCCGAAAAGAAACCTGCTAAAAGCGGCTCAAAGAAAGGATCCTCGGCAGTCACGGCTCGCGGAAAAGACGTGTTCGACAAGAAATGCGGCATCTGCCACTATGCGGACAGCGATGCAAAGAAGATTGGTCCGGGACTGAAAGGTCTGTCGAAGCGCGGAACATTTTCGGTGAACAACAACAAAGTCACCGATGAAAACTTGAAGAATTGGATCGAGAATGGCGACGCGCTGATGCCGCCGTTCAAGGACAGTTTGGAGGCGGCGCAAATTAAGGACGTCATCTCCTACGTAAAGACTCTGTAGCAGCCTGGGAATGGCGCGAAATTCTCGGCCGTGTGAAGTAAAAAGCCCCCGACAGCCCGAGAACATCAGGCTTCGGGGGCAAACTCAACTGAAACACCCACCCAGGCACGTAGCGTGATGGGAAGTGGCCATGCGCGGGATTTGAAATGGACCCGCGGCCAATCCCAGAACGCTGTGTCAGGGTCCGACTCCTCTTAAGCCGAGGAATCTACTTGAGGACTGCGTCCTTGAACGCCTTCGCAGCGCGCAGACGAACTACGGTCTTCGCCTTGATTTTGATCGCCTCGCCCGTCTGCGGGTTGCGGCCCATGCGCGCCTTGCGGTGCGCTTTTACGGCACGGCCGATGTTCGGAATTACGAACTTGCCTGCAGCGCCCTTGCATTCTCTTACCGCGAGCTTGAACAGCTCTTCGAAGAAGAGAACTGCGCCTTTCTTGGGTGTGCCGCACTTTTCGGCCATATGTGACACGATCTTGGATTTGCTCATCGGCTTGGCCATCTAGTCTGCTTATCCTCCTGATTTGTCGATCGGCCTCGATAAAATCGAGGCAGGCCGCGAGCTCCCTACCCCCTGTTTTACTGCAAGAGACCCGGGCCGCTCGGCACTATAGCCAAGGTGGGAATGGAACGCAAGGAAAAACCTCCAAAAAGGCTGGAAAAATGCGCGTTTTGGGGGGCTACACGCAAATCAGGGCCTAAAACAAGGCTCCGGGCGCACTTCGGAGCTACCCTGGGCGTGGTTTGTGGCGCCGTCGCTGATGTGTTAGCGGTCATCACGAGTGCCAACACCGCGCTAAGCGACCACGCGAAGGGCCGCCGCGCGCAACTGGCAACTCTTTGATTCAGTGTCCACGAACGGGCCGGGGCGCGGCACGGTACGCCTTTTTTTCTGTCTGAGTTTTCTCGCGTCTACAACGTAGCGAGGTCAGAGTAGAAGTAGGCGATGGCTTTGATCCCATTGAAGTAGTTTTCCAGGAAGATGTGCTCGTCTGGAGCGTGAGCATTTTCATCCGGCAAGCCAAAGCCAATCAGAACGCATGGAACCTTGAAGGTATCGTGCATCTGCGTGACGAACGGGATGGAACCGCCTTCGCGAATGAAGACCGCTTTCTTGCCGAACCCTTTTTCGAGCGCGGCCTGCGCCTTCTTGAAAATCGGGGCGTGGAACGGCGCAACCCAGGGCTTGCCCGTGCTGAGGACTTCGAACTTGCAGGTCACGGTCTTGGGCAGAAGCTTGCGGACATGCTTCTCGACAGCCTTGGCGATTTTGTGCGGGTCCTGATGAGGAACGAGGCGCGTCGAGAATTTTGCGTGGGCTCTTGAAGGAATCACCGTCTTTGCGCCCTCACCGGTGTAACCTCCCCAGATCCCATTGAGCTCCAGTGTAGGCCGCGCCCAGAGCCGCTCGACGATGGAAAACCCTTTTTCGCCGGCATAGCCAGCAGCGCCGACGGCTTTCTCGAAATCCTTTTTCTTCCACGGCAGCGAGTTCAGAGCCTTACGCTCGGAGGCTGAAAGCTTGGCGACAGAATCGTAGAAACCCGGCACAGTCACGCGAAGATTCTTGTCGTGGAGTTTGGCGAAAAGCTCCGCGAGAATGGTCAAAGGATTCGGCACAGCGCCTCCGTAGACGCCGGAATGAAGATCGCGGGCGGGGCCGATAAGTTCGATCTGATAATAATCGAGTCCGCGCAAACCGTAGGTAATGGAGGGAGCGCCCTTCGACAGCATCGAAGTATCCGACACTACCAGCGCGTCGGCCTTCAATTTTTCCTTGTTCTTCTGCACATAGTCCCACAAGCTGACGCTGCCGACTTCTTCTTCTCCCTCGATCAGTATTTTTACGTTGATGGGAAGCTTGCCATTTACTTTTTGAAGCGCTTCGAGTGCTTTCAAGTGGATGTGCACCTGGCCTTTGTCGTCGGCAGTGCCGCGGCCAAAGAGGTTGCCGTCGCGGACGGCCGGCTCAAAGGCGGGTGAGGTCCAGAGTTCGAGCGGCTCAGCCGGTTGAACGTCATAGTGTCCATAAAAAAGAACCGTGGGCTTGCCCGGCGCTTCGAGCGATTCGGCATAGACCAGCGGGTGAAAATTCGTCGGGATGATTTGAACCGTTTTAAATCCTGCTTCCCGGAGATGATCGGCCACCCAGCGCGCGCCACGTTCCACATCCGGCTTATGCTCGCTCTTGGTGCTGACACTGGGAATGCGGAGAAATTCGCAAAGCTCCGCCAGATGCTGTTCACGGCGACCTTCGATAAATTCAGCAAGGTTCATGTCGGGCGCTCAGAAGAGATGAGTCCTTTCCAGAATGAGAAATGTAAATTGCGAAACGAATGTTGGCGGCAGCGGAATGAACAGGGAGCTGCGAATGACCTGCCGTGGCCGCTCTCCTATTTTAGGGCCACCACGGGTTTGCGCACAAGCAAACGGGTTCCTGGCACTGGGTCACTTCCTGAAATGCGGGCCTTACGACCCAGTGATCCAGGCACTGCTAACATCCCAGATCGGGAGTTCTGGGGGAGTCATCGGCACTTGTCTGGTTAGCGCGTTTATCAGACACTATCCCGCTCTTAGAAACGCGGAAATCTAGTGCAGAGGTTGACTAGAGCTGGATGCTCAAAGATGGTGGCGCTGATCAGTGCCGAAACTGCCGCTCTGGCGTCAAGAAGCTCATCGAGTCTGCTCTCAGGTCCTCCGCTCCAAACTCGTTTCACATCCGCCGCGGCTTGCTTTTCTATGTCCTTAGGATGCATGCGCATCAGCTCGTTTTTCAGATAGCCGGTGATAGCCTCGAACTCTCCACCATCGAGCCACACGCCTTGGCATTGCTGACACCAGTCAATAAGGACCGCGGATTTTCCAAAGGTTACTGAAACCATCCTCGCGTTCTTGCATTGGGGGCACAGGCGCTTTGTTGAGATTGCGCTCGTCTTTTCGAGATTTTCGATTTCATCGTTCAGCCAGCGCAAGGATCCGTCTTCGACTTTGTTTTTTAGTTTTCTCAATTCATCCTTGACCAGCCAAACGCCTTTGCATTTGGGACAGCCTTCAAACGGCATTGAAAAGACTGTGTACAGGTTCAGGCTGGTGCCACAAGCCGGACAGGCATCCGCCGTGGTCTTCTCGAGCGTCGCGCCTTTGATAGGAGGAACTTCCACGCGAAAATCTGTCTCGCTGCTCCTTTTCTTGATCCGCTTAAACCAATAAGGGATATGAAAATTGTTTACGAAATCGGAGAATCCCCCGCCCCGCACAGGCATGATTCTCGCAAGTTCCCAGTCAATCCGGTCCAGTTCGCCGCCATCAAGCCAAAAGCCCCCGCAGTTTCGGCAATAATGCAAGAAAATATCGTCGGACTCCAAAAACCTTACTTTATCCAGAGGAGAATCGTCGCAGCGAGGGCATTTGCTTACTTGGGTCTCGGGCTCCTTGTCCTTTTCTTGTTCGCAGTACTCGATGCTTCCTTGAACCTGGAAGGCCATCTTGTCCAATTCGCCAGCGTCAAGCCAAAGGCTGCCGCATTGTTCGCACATGTCGTAGGATATGCGGTCTATCTTCGTGACCACCTGATAATTCGTCAATTCGGCGCCGCAATTTAGACATTTCATCTGTGAGGCCTCAGTTGACACTCTGTTTCAGGTTCTCAATTTGAGTCTTAACTCTGCGGAAAAAAACCATACGCGGGCCGCGCCTTAGGGTCAAGTCTGGTCGGCACGGCTGCGGTTGAGTGCAGATGTCGATGAACCATACTCATCAAAGAACCAGGAGATAACTCACGGTAAGTCAGGAGTTGAGTCCACTCGGCTGGTGGTAAGCCCTGCTTCCAGCTACCCACCTGAGTTCCGTTCGTTGACTTGCCTTTGAGCACGGCCTAACATGCCTCGCCAAGAGCAGTTTCCAGGCAATGATTGGCCAGACCATCTCGCACTACCGCATCCTCGAAAAGCTCGGAGGCGGCGGGATGGGTGTCGTCTATAAGGCCGAAGACACTCGCTTGAAGCGTCTGGTCGCTCTCAAGTTTCTCCCTCCGGAAGCGGCCCAAGACCCTAACGCGCTCGAACGCTTTCGCCGGGAGGCGGAGGCTGCCTCAGCGCTGAATCATCCGAACATCTGCACGATTTACGACATCGGCGAGCACCATGGCCAGCAATTCATTGCCATGGAGTTTATGGATGGTCAAACCCTCAAGCACTGCATCGCAGGAAGACCTCTTCCGTTAGACCAGTTGTTGGAACTGGGAATTCAGATCGCCGACGCGCTTGATGCCGCGCACGCAAAAGGTATCGTCCACCGCGACATCAAGCCTGCCAACCTCTTCGTGACCGCACGCGGTCATGCAAAAGTACTCGATTTCGGCTTAGCCAAACTTGCCCAAGCCCACAGCGTCCTGGAAGGCGTGGGCGTTTCCGCGATGGCCACTGTAACTGCAGAAGATCTGCTCACCACCCCCGGCGCCGCCATCGG